>OLGA01000020.1_pt1 | contig 129228 bp, 133 predicted proteins | sample 1604881 | NCBI WGS metagenome assembly OLGA01 (sample SAMEA3888896, study PRJEB22519) | human gut metagenome | biome: human gut; feature: human-associated habitat; material: faeces | place: Denmark | collected 2009 | reverse complement strand
TTTACTTTTTCAACCTGCAAGACGGCATTTATGTCCGTTGCGGCTGCTGGCTGTCGAATATAGCGGGGTTCCGGGAGAGAGTGAAAGAGAAGAATGCCGATGCGATGTACCTGGATTTATGCGATCTGGTTGAGAGGAAGTTTAACAGAAAAAACTGAAAAATACTGATGTATGAAAACGAGAATCGAGATTTACGAAATCGCTGATCCGAATCATATCGTATCTGACGGGGAATGGTCCCGAAAACTTTCGGCTGCCGACATACGCAATCATATCAATTATATGATGCGGCCTTTCGATCCCCGGAAATATTCTTCTCGCGTAGTATATATCAATCAAAAACAGTAAATATTATGGAACAACAAGCAACGGGATTGACGCTGTTCAACCGTCAAATTACCAGCGAACGCACCCAGAATTATCTGACGAGCGTCCTGGGAGCCAAGAAAGACAGCTTCGTAAGCAACCTCACGGCACTCGTCGCCAACAACAAGGCATTGCAGGAGTGCGAGCCTATGGGCGTGATGTTCGCCGCGATCAAGGCTACGGCCCTCGACCTGCCTCTCGATCCCAACCTGGGTTTCGCCTATGTCATCCCCTACAAAAACAACCGGGAGGGGCGCACCGACGCCCAGTTCCAGATCGGGGCGAAGGGATTTATCCAGCTGGCCATCCGCAGCGGGCAGTTCAAAACACTGAATGTTTCGGAGGTCAAGGAGGGCGAGATCGTGGATGAAAACCTCATCACGGGTGAAATCACGTTCAAAAAGGCCGAGAATCGGGACGCTCTCCGCACGATCGGATATGTGGGTTATTTCAAACTGACTAATGGCTTCGAGAAGATGCTTTATATGAGCTGCGAGAAGCTCGAAGCACACGCGAGCCGGTACAGCCAAACCTATGGATCAAAGAAGGACTACATCCGGGCCGGTAGTAAATGGACTACGGATTTCGATGCGATGGCGCGTAAGACCGTGCTGAAACAGTTACTGTCAAAATTCGCCCCGATGTCCGTAGAGATGCAGGACGCTGCGAAATTCGATCAGGGCGTACTTGGCGAAAACAACTCGGTACGTTACATCGATAATGAGGAAACGGCGGCAATTCCCGAAAGCGTGGACAAAGCGACGCTTACGAGCCGCGAAGCGATCCGTGAAGCGTTTATCGGCGGTCAGATCACCGAACAGGAGGCCGACGACCTGATGCAGAAGATCGGGATTACGAAAAACGCGGTCGAGGATGCGACGGTCGAGGCCGAAGTTAATCTGTTCGACACCAAAAGCGCGAAGCGATGACCGATTCCCGCTATTTCGAACAAGGAACTCCGGAATGGTATGAAGCGCGTCTGCATCGATTCACTTCCTCCGAAGTGCATAAGCTGATTCCCGGAGCACGGGCACGGCCCGGAGAACTGACCAAGACGGCCGTCGCTTATGTGTTCGACAAGATCGCCGATCGCATCACGGCCGGGGGTTGTTTGGAATACCGGGAACTCAACACCAGAGAAATAGAATGGGGACGCGAGCACGAAGATACGGCACGGCTGGCCTATTCGACGATTATGAGCGTCGATGTCCAGACCTGCGGATTCTTCGTCTGCGAGGATTTGCCCTCTTTCGGCGGAAGTCCTGACGGGTTGGTCGGGGAAGACGGTTTCATCGAAATAAAATGCCCCTACAATTCGTCCGTACACGCCCGGTATCTGGCTATGGCTACCCCGGACGATCTGCGACGCGAGAAGCCCGAATATTACGCCCAGATACAAGGTAACTACCTTGCGACGGGACGACGATGGTGCGACTTCGTAAGCTATGATCCCCGGTGCGCCAACTCGCTGCTGGCCGTCAAGATTCTCCGCATCCCACGAGATGAAGAGTACATCGACCGTATTAGGGAGGCAGTGCTGGCAGCCGTGAAATACAAACAGGAGATAACGTCCAGAATGGCGCTCCTGGCACGGCAACAGCGGGCATCCACTCCCTAAATAATCTCCAAGTATGACGACAAGAAAGACATATCCCCCGTGGTCGGAAAAGGAATTGGAAACATTGAAAGAACTCTATCCCGATAACGACAACGAATATATAGGTTGCTTGTTGAATCGCACTCCGGGGAGCGTAAAGATACGCGCCGTATGGAATGGCTGCCGCAAATCCTATGAGTTTATACAACGCCGAAGAATGACGACGGATAACAAACCCCGCAAAATGGTCGGATGTATTCCGAACCCCTTGCCGGTTATTGAACGGTTATTGAAAAAACACGGTTACAAAAAATAAAAACAAGCATGACAATGGCTATAAAATATGTAATCAGAGATCGCAGACATAAAGAATGTGAAATATCAGTTAATAAACCTTATAATATGATCATGATCTCCCAAAAATTTGAACTTAATGACTGGAGAGAACATATGTTTTTTTTAACGCCCGAAATGGCAAAAGACCTTGTCTATGTATTGCAGAATATGCTAAAAGAAGACAATGATCAACAACCAAAATAACGCTATGGTATGGCCAGAATCAGAACCATAAAACCACAATTTTGGGATGATCTGAAGATCGGCCGCTTATCGCGCGATGCCAGGCTGCTTTACATCGGACTTTGGAATTTTGCCGATGATTTGGGCGTAGTAATAGCCGACCCCGTTTGGCTGAAGTCTAAAATATTCCCTTACGACAAAATACAACTCCAGCAATTCGAAGGCTGGTTGAAGATGCTCGAAGAAACCGGATTTATTAGTCTGCTTTCCGTTAAGTCGGAAAGATTCTATTATCTGCCAACCTTTTCCCGTCATCAAGTAATCAACAGACCTAATCTGGAGGATGTAAATATACGTAAAGAATTGTTAGACAGTGCATTAAATGAAATCACGGAACGATCAGTGAATAATCACGGAACGATCACTGAACGATCAGTGACTATAAAAGGAGAGGATAAGGAGTATATTACTACCAGTACTTCTACTGGCGTAGAAGATACTGGAGTATCTGTGAGAGATAATATTATTTCTTACCCGGTAGAAGACTATAACGCAGGCGCGTGCGAGGGGACCGAGAACCCCGAATCCGATCATCCTAAACGCAAATCCCGTAAGACGCTCCGCAAGGATGATGCAGGGATTGAAGAAGCTCGGATATTGACGTGGCGTGATGATTTTGAGATTTACAAAAACGAGTTACGCAAGGCCTATAAGACGCTCCTACAGGATGACGCTTGGATTTCGACGCAACAACGTTTCAACCCGAATCTCAACATTGCCCTCTCGCTCGAAAAGGCTTGCGTAAACTTCTGGGCAACGGAAGCCGGATGGCAGCATAAGCGAAAGCAGCGCACAAAGACTATCAACTGGAGGCAAACGCTCACAAATTCGATCAACAGCCCGCAAAACAAAGTTTACAATGACAACGGAATTAGCAAAAAAACCGCCAACAACGGCGTTAGCGAAGATTTCAAGCGTGGAGTTCTTGAAACGCTACTCAGTGGCGGCAATACAGAGTAGCTGCCGCCGTATGCAGTCGGCCGTGGCTTGTGCCGAATCCCAAATGCCGGTGTTATCTGTATTGCGAGCGACATACGGCGAAAAATGGACGGCTGCATATCTGGTACTTTGGATCGTCAATGTACAGGAGTTTTTCAATATTTCAGCCAAGATGAACGACGCACAGGTAACGGAAACGGCCTACATGATTTTGGACGATTTCTGGGCGTTGAACCTTGCCGATGTAAACCTGGTATTTACCAATGCCAAACGAGGGCAATACGGACAACTGTACGGACGAATAGACGGATCGATCATATACGGTTGGTTTCAGACATATTTCGAGGATCGATGCAATGCCTGCGAGAACCGTACGATACGGCAAGCCGAGGCTATGGGCAGCGATCACCCGGTAACAGACGCCAAAGCTGCGGAGTTTATCAAATCGCTTATCAACAAAAAAGCGGAAAAGATTGCAAAATAGACGGAATCATCGAATTGAATTTAACGGACTAAAGAAAATGAAAAAATACACACAAGCGGATTTCAACGCCTTCGAGGTGATCGACGGAAACGGGGATAACCGATGATCTCTTATGACCCACGCATCACTATTCAGTGGGATCGGAGGGTTCGACCTCGCCGCCGAGTGGGCTGGCTGGACGAACGCTTTCAACTGCGAGATCGATCCTTTTTGCCGAACCATACTCAAATACCACTTTCCCAATGCAAAGCAATACGAAGACATACGAACAGCAGATTTTACCATTTGGAAAGACCGTATCGACGTGCTTACCGGTGGATTCCCGTGCCAGCCGTTCAGCCTCGCAGGAAAGCGACAAGGAACAGAGGATGATCGCTACCTGTGGCCCGCAATGCTCGACGTTATTCGGACTGTTCGACCGCGCTGGGTCGTTGGCGAGAACGTTTACGGAATCGTTAATTGGTCGGAAGGGTTGGTCTTCGAACAGGTGTGCGCTGACCTGGAGGCGGCAGGATACGAGGTGCAGCCGTACATTATTCCGGCTTGCGGTGTCGGCGCTCCCCACCGTCGGGACAGATGCTGGTTTGTCGCCCACCGTGCAGACGCAGGGACTGAAACGATGCGTGAACGGTCGAACGGAGTTCATGCCGACAGTATTGCTTCCGACACCCCATGCCTCGGACGCATCACGCGGAGGTCAAAAAGTAACCGGACTATACAAAACGAGAAAATCGGGTCTAACATATATGTCCCTGTTGAACGATCTGGCAGTAAGCGGACTTTTACCGACCCCGACAGCGAACGATGCGAAGAATGTAACGCTTCCGGCCAGTCTGGGCATACGCAAGGGCGGACTACCCAAGAAGGCGATGCAAAACGACGAATACCGGACTGGAACGGGTTCCCGACTCAACCCCCTGTATGTGGCGGAGATGATGGGTTTCCCGGCGAATTGGCTGGTATCGCCTTTCCTCTGTGGCGCCGGGAAGCCGTCAAAGCCTGCGGAAACGCCATAGTCCCGCAGGTGGCATTGCAGATTTTTGAAACGATAAACGAATACGAAAGGAAATGAAAAAACGCTTACTTACAAGTTTTCTTATTGGAACACTGACAATTGTTTTACGTGGTATTATATACGGGGCCCCCTATCGCTCGATTGTATGGGGCGTAATATTGGTTATTCTTACTATCTCCGTCATTGCAATTGGGATAGCGACAACCGGAATCTACGATTTGTTGAAGCAGGGGATGAATATCGACACACTGTATATCAATGGCGGAATCCGCTTTTTCGACAAAAGCAAGGCCGACAACCCCGATATTGAGGAGATTCAAAACGATCGGAGGAAATGAAAAAAGTAATGTTCAACGATCTTTACGAGTAGTTTACGAATTTGAATTGGTGAAACAGCAAGATTCGCTGCCGAACATTGCAAAACTTTCAAACATTTTGAAATATGAGAGAAATTAAATTCCGGGGCAAGCGCCTCGACAACGGGGAATGGATCGAGGGCGACCTTCTTCGAATGAACGGCCATTGGTTTATCTTCCTCGATCCTGCGCCGGAAGGGATTGATAAATACGCGGTCGATCCTGCCACCGTCGGCGAGTTCACGGGGCTGAAAGACAAGAACGGTAAGGAGATTTACGAGGGGGGGGGATGTGATGGAAATACCCGAAACTGATTTCAACGCAGAGATAATTGGCCGGGTTCTCTTTGAGGAAGATGCGTATTATATCATACCCTTACGCGGTGGCCATCTTTGGGGGCTGCACTGGTCACTCCGGAAACATGATGCGAAGATCATCGGCAACATCCACGACAACCCCAAATTTCTGAAAGGAGGTGAGCAATGAAAGGCGAAGTGTTTGGAGTTGCGCTTTTTGGAGCGCCGTACTTGTATCAAAGCGCTGACCCCTATTTCCATGTGAAAATGAAAACGCTTGGATTACGACGAGGCTCCCCTTTGATTTGCGGGCTTCGGCATAAGGCGATATTGGCGAATAACTATGAGTATTGGCTATGCGACTATGACGAAGAGGATGATTTTTGTCGTAGATTCGGGATAACCCCTACTCATACAGTGGAAGATTTTGTGGAAACGATTAAGGCATTGAAAAAGGAGTATGAAAAGAAAAAAGGCCCAGGAGTTTATTGACAGGGCTATGAAACATATTGTAGCCGATTTGTCTGACCACGGCAAATGGCAACTTCGAACGGCAATGACTACTACAGCCGAACTCGCCGAGCAGGAAGCCGAGGAAAGAATGTGGAATAAAGCTATCGAAGCATTTTGCAAGGATTGTCCAATTTACTCAATACAAACAAGTAATGGGGGAAATTGCCCCGATTGTAGTGCATTAAACGCATTCAAACAAAGACTGAACGAGGAATGAAATTCACAACCCCTTGCTTTGTCCGCGTCGAGGATGCGGAGAAGCGAAAAGATGTGATCGAGTGGTGTATGCATATTGGCTATGAATATATTTATCCCCCACAAGAAGAGAGATTAGGCGATAAGGTAATATGTGACACTTATTGTGTCGGCGTGGCTCATGACGCACAAACATTCACCGCCTTGAATTGCATAGACTGCGGCACCAACATCGAGCTGTTCAGGGCGCTGGCGGCGATGAACAACGAGAACGATCAGGAGCAATGGTACTCATATACGGAATATCCGACTAATGAGAGTAAAAATGGGGTTAGACGGCTTATTTTTAACGAACATACGCGATTCGATTCTTTTGTAGATGTACCATCAGGTTATTACCGCAAGGCTACAGTCGAGGAGATCGTCGAATATTTCAAAAACAATGAGAAATGAAAACAATTGAGGAAAGAATACAAGAATATGTGGCCAATGCCTGGGTCGAACTTGATCAATTCAATGAAGACCATGTAACTTTTGAAAATATCGTTACATCCGCCTGTGTTGTTGGCGCTAATTTCGAATATGAGGAATTGACCCGCTGGCGTGATCCGAAAGAGGAGCTGCCGCAAAATGGACAACTCGTGTTGTGTAAAACCTCTGATAAGAAACTTCCATTTGTCACTGTTAAATATGACCGTTCTGAATGGTGGATATATGTGTATCCCGGATGGGCTGGTATTGGTCATAAGATTATCGGCTGGCGGCCGATTCACGAAAATGAGTAAGATGCTCTGTGCATTTTGACTAACCAAGAATATCTATGAACACGAAACTCAAATCAGACTACGAAAAAGCCTGCAACGCCTATTTGCAGGCTTTTTGCGAGAAACACGGCTATGATTATGAGGATGCTACGCGGAGCTGGGTCGGCGGCGATGTCGGCGGGATCACCGAATGCGCGGACTATATAGTTGGGATGGATGACATCATCACCGACATAGACCGGGACGCTCCGGAAGATGAGTTTGTAAAGTATTACGATTACTGTCTGCGGGTGGGGAGTATCGCCTGCGGCAAAATTAGTACGCCCAATTACAGCAGCTGGCTCTCGGGGTGTCCACGCATGAGTGAAGAACAGATCACCCGGCTGGAGGAGTTGCAGCGGGACATACGCAAGGCGGAAGAGATTCTGGAAAATGAAATCGAACGGACAGGCAACCTGTTTTGAATTACTACGGATAAACCTATCTTTGTTTCATAATAACCATCAATTTATGAGTGAAATTATCAATATTGTCCTGCGATTAGACAAAATTCCACGCGATAGAATCAGGGAAGTTGCGCGTCAGGACGGCAAGGTGGGAATGGTTGTTAATTTGTCGGTCATTGCCGTCAAAGGAGGCGTAGATCAGTATGGGAACAGCCATTTTGTCGTTGTTCGTAAAACTAAAGAAGAGTTCGACGCAAAAGCGCCCACCATCTTCTGCGGCAGTGGGCGGAGGGCCAAACTGAAATCAGAAGCCCCGTCCACCGGACACGCCAGCGCAATAAATGAAGATGATTACCCGTATTAAATATAACGAAATATGACCGAGGAATTACAAAAGTTGCTCTGTACGCTCGAAATTGTCAAAACCAACGTCAAAGGGCGCCACTGGACACTGAAAGGAGAGAAATTCCGCTCGTGGCATTTGCAGTTCGATCAAATATACGATGTTTTGAAAGAGGCAAGCGATACGGTCGGGGAATTGATTGTACAGGCTGGGGATGTCCCCTTTCATGCGCCCTCACAGTTTCTGCGGCATTCGATGTGCGAGGAGCAGTTAAGCGTTGTGGACTGGCGGAATATGGTAGCGGACACGGACCGTGAACTGGGTGAGATCATCCGATTCATCAACGACACCGTGCGGGCCGGTATTTATGATCCCTCCGTAGAGAACGATTTAACGGCTATTTCTTCAAGACTGAAACACGAGCGGATGTTTTGCTCGCAAACATTGGAATAGACTATGAAACGAATTATTTTTACCCTTTTTGCCGTATTTGCGGCCACAGCGCTTTGCTGCGCTCAAAATCCGAATGAGACGCGCGTTGTCAAAGACGCTTCCGGACGCGTGAAGTACACCGTCCACAAAACAGGGGATCGGGAAATAATCAAGGATTCGAAGGGAAAGGTCGCAGGCACGACACGCGAAACAAAGGATCGTAAATATTACTATAATTCGAATGGCTCGTCGGCAGGTACAGAAACCAAACGGGAACCGACAAGCAGACAACGGGAAAGACATAATACAGCAAGTTCTAAATCGAACGACCGGAAGTGATTGGGTTCGGGAGTACCGCTTCCATCCCAAAAGGTTGTGGCGATTCGACTATGCGTGTCCGCAGCATAAGGTTGCAGTGGAGATCGAAGGCAATATCTTCGCTTTCGGGCGTCATAACAGACCTCTGGGAATGGTCAAAGACATGGAGAAGTATAATTCGGCTACATCATTGGGCTGGAGTGTCCTGCGGTTTACGCCTCCGACAACCAGAGAGGAGTTGTCGCGCTTCGGAACCACAGACTGTATGGATTTAATCGCAGATGTGCTGAAACAAAAAGAGGGGTATTAAACCCCTCTTTTTTTCATACCCCAATAATCGTATCGTGCATTTCTATACCGGGAGTATTGGACGTTATAGGTGGTTTTGCAAAATGAAATAAGGCCTTGACAATTCCATCCGAACCTATTTGGACTTTGAACAAATAATTGGAGGCGGATGTAAATATCGATGACATATAACCCTGCGGATAATTACGCTGAATCATTGCAAGAAACTCCGTCGATCCCGGACCTGCTATAGTCCCAAGCAACATAGAAGCATTATTTGTTGGGGCAACAGCTGTGGGGCTGGAATATTTTATATGCCAAATATTACTGTGAGATTCCTTATATACGGTTAATTTGCCGCCAAGGAACGTATATGATAAGAAAGACGGGGCTGCATGGGATATTCGACTAACGACATCTGACCCTAATTTACTGAATACAACTGATTTGTTTGCAATATTATCAGTTGCTACCGCTCCATCCTGAAGCTGGGAGGTACCGATGCTATTTGCTGCCATACTCCTATTCTGGATCGTACTGTCCGCAATATTATCTCCTTTTACGACCTTATTGCCCAGCATCGTATTCGTGATGAAGCCCGCCGGTATGGTGAGGCCCTCGGATGTCGGGGTGAAAGTTTTCCAGATGGCAATGTTGGCAGCGGTAAAAGCTCCCACAGTGGTGCCGGATGCGCCCGCACTGGCAGATACGGTGAGTTCGCAAGTGGTATAGGCGTAAAAATCCGTCCCTTCTTTCGTCGTTCGAAGCGTTGTATTTGTCTTTGTTGCGATGAGATAACCCCCAAGTGTCAGGTTGTTATCAGTGCGGAACCCGTATATGTCACCCCTGTAATAGATATATCCGGGCGTTACCTGATTACTGCCAACCGTATCGAATCCAGACAGAATGGCAATGTCTTGCACCACACTGTTAGAAGATGCGTTGTAGGAATTATGCCGGGTTGCTATGACCCCCAAATCCCGAATCAAAGATGCAAACTTTGTAAGGTCAGAAATATATACGGGATTACCCCCGGAAGGTGCAGATGTCAAATATTCAAAAACAGCCATATTATATTATTTTTAGCTCCACTTTGATGCCATACAGTAACATAGCGTTCAAATCGGCTATGAAATCATCATAATCATTGCTATCTGCCAGTTCTTTGGGAATAACAACAGTTGTGGAGTTGCCAAACAAAGACCCCTCCGTATAAAAATAAGTCGGGGTATTAGCAGTTTCTGTTGCCTTATTCTCGGCTTCGATACTGACGTTACAGAATCCCGCTTTGCCGGCATCTCCCCGATAGTAAATACATATCGATCCGTCATTGTATTTGTATGAATGCGACAATCTTATCCAACGTCCAGCTTGCTCGACAGGAACATTTACAAATTCATTCTCATTTCCCAAATTTATTTTCGTCGGTGCCGTATCGCAAAATACGTCGGCTGATACTGTCAGGAAATCTCCAGATACGACTCCCGTTTTTGCCCTAAAATCGGCGCCGGCCCAATATATACCGTACCCTTTATTGGCGGTTACTGTCATACATTCCCTTCCTTCGTATTCTTCGAAAACGTAAGTACCGTTCGAATGCCATTGGTCGTACTTGGGAAAGTGAGCCAATGTTGGGTCCTTCATCAGGTTATCATTATAAGAGTATATATATACAGGAACAGCACCCTCCTCTCCGGCAGTATAAAAATAGACCATATCTGCACTATTGACCTGGATGCTTATTTGTCCGTACTGCCCATAATATTTGTTGAGGATGCCTAAAACTTGCGCCTGACCGTATTGACAAGCTGCTATCGCATACGACTTACGACGGATTCGATCCCAGCTTTCCAGGGTAGGTAATAACGGATATATCAGACTTAATATAAATCGATACAAGGTATTTAATTGGGGAGAACAATATCCCTTTTCTGTGCGAAGACCATTAGTCAGGGCATAATTGGGCCGTAGCACTTGAAATATCAGTTGTTTTATATCAATGGATCGTATCATTACACCGGAGATATATAGATGTCGTTTTTTCCCGTCGGCTCTCCTGGATTAACACTTTGCATCTCCACCAGCTCACGAGCAAAGTTGAAATATCCTGCGGGAATGGTTATCTGCCCATTGACAGGAGTAATCGGCTCTTCCTCACTTGAATCCGTAACGGATATATTATTGAAATAAGCGTCACGAATCCCCGGAGCACTTTTTATTGCAGATTCTATATCGTTCACATACAGGGGGTCATCTCCCCGCAGAGCAGCCTGAAAAGAGAGCAGCACCTCTCCAATCTGTTGCCAGATCACAGACAGGGAATATTCTTTGGAATAACGAATATAGAGGGATGTACAGTTCAGAATTGCCGGAGCCGCACTGGTAATCTGCATCTGAAACCCCAATGGGAGAAAGCTGTTCATATAATCCGAAAAAGACTGTAACTCGCCTGCAAGCAACGGCGTAATATAACCGTCATTGTCGATCTTCGCTACCTTCATGACAATCAAGCCATTGTCCGTGGACGAGATGGCCAACTGTTTGATGATCTGCTGATCCGGATTTATTGTCGCATATCCATATCGATATGTTTGGGAATCGACGATGGTCAGGGACGCCCCATATTGGAAGGCAAGAGCCGTATCGATATAATATTGACGTCCCATTACCTTTAAGGAACGGGCAGACGATTCGACCGTTTGTTCTGAATTGCTGATCTCCAACTTGACAATATTTAAGACCGACGCAACCGTTGATATAATTCGATTCACAATGGACGAGGAACTCGTATTATTCAGGATCGGCACCAGTATTTTAATATTCGTGCGTATATCGTCGTAAAAACTCATCAGTCACTAACAGTTAATATTTGATTATCTTGTGTTTGGAAATAGCTCCCTTCCGCCGTAATAAAATTAGGGGCCAAAGCCGAGGATATTTCGTCAAATAACGCATTGAGATCAGCATCAGGAATCGAAACACTGTTTAGCGGGTGTTCCTCCATTACCTCCGTTGCGGCATTGTTACGAACGATGTCCGATACGGTCAGCCGCTGCCCGGCATACAGCGTTGGTGTATAGCTGTCCAAGCCGTTAAGGTCCAGATTCTCATCCAACGCATACAGGGAGCCGTTCGCATTGATACATACGTCGTAAATCGTTTCTCCGCCTTTAACCACGTAATCCATTCCTATTCTCCTGCATATTTGGCCCCTATTTCGAAATCGTACAACCCTTCACTATTTCGGGAATACAGGATGGAAATCTGGGATGCGCCATCTTCCCTGATCTGCGATTTGGCCCGGGTGACAATGCGCTGTACCTCCCCGTCGGTGATATTATAAGCCCTTTCTTCCATCGCTGTTCCGTATTGGGGCTGGAATATATTCACGCAGGATTTGATGAAAAGCAGTTGGGCGTTTTGCTGGCTGCATGTCGAAGCGACCGCAAAATCCCCTCCGTCGTCACCCTGTACTACGGCAACGTCATTCCTGACAAAATCCCATCGAATATCCTGCATACGCTACAAATATAGGTTTACCTTACGAAGCCGATACATAAGTCTGCCCCGCCTGCGAGATTTTAACTATCACCGTACCGGAAGCCGGATTCCCGCCGGAAGTTCCGGAAACGGTGATTTGAACCTTGTCCCCCTCCAGCACCGCAGGCTGCCCGTCGATCCTCACTTCCTGCGCCGAACCGGTTATCACTCCTGTTCCCGCGCCGTTCCCATCCGTTACGGCCGTGGCATTCGTGACAGTGATTGTCAGCGAACCCCGGTAACAGGCTTTACCATCCGCCTTCGTCGTCGTGCTCGGAGAAGTAGCAATCTGCGCCGTCGCCGCCGGGGTACACTCCAGCGTACACCCTTGAACAGCAATATACTTTCCCATCAGGTTATCGTTAAATGGCCGTTGTTTATATTCACTTCAGAGCCAGATATAATCACACTATTCGATCCTTGTTGCAGAGTTAGCTGGCTATCTGCCACTCCGATTCGTGTCTGTAATTGACCGTTCCGAAACAAAGATAGATTAGCCGCAATCCGATTAAGATTGAATCTGGTATAGTTGTTCTCATCTTGGGCACGGAATACTGTGACAGATCCGGTATTTGCCACTATGTAATCGACGGCCGGATCGCTGTCGAAGTCGAATTGTAGGCGTAATTCTTCTACCTCCGTCATCGCCACGACAAATGACAGTTCCGGCCGGTCTTCGACAAAACCCACGATAACGACCGATCCGACTTTGGGGTATAATAGAGCGTTAGCATTACCGCCCTGTATGGGCGCGAGGCTTATGTCCGGTAAAGTAACCTCGCTGTCGATGCTAACGCTCATAGTGTTCGTTTCCGTGTCCACTTCTTTGACCGTGCCATACACAAAAGCCACAGTCTTACTTCTGCCTATCAGGTTACGCAAATCGCGCCCCAATGAAGCCATCATCCTGTTGAATTTCTCCTGTCCCATATCACTATTGTCCCGTAAATACGAGGGTTTTATCAGTTACTGTCAGCACCTGGTGAAATCCGTTTTCATCGCACCGGTAAGAGTGCCCTATCACATAATATCCCCCCGACAGATCATCGAAGAGGGTATCTTTGTATTGTACATAGTCGAAAAGCCGAACCGTCGGATATAGCATCGTCGTAATGGTACCCTTGTTGCTGTTGGTACGCAGGCCCGACAATGCGGCATCTCCTACTTGCTTGGCGATCTCCCCGTCCCGGCATTTGATATACGGCAGCGACACCACCTCTCCGTTATCCGCTCCCGTTTCGTATTCGTAGAGCTTCCCGCCGCTGATGTATTTAACCACCACGCGATACTTGTCGAAAAAGCCGTTATTGATGCTGATGTCCCGATCTATGACATTGACCGAAGTATCGAGCTGCACCGTTTCTTTGGCGTTCTCCGTAATACCTACACCGCAATACAGCCTGCCGTCGGTATCTACACGAGAGTAGAGATTATACATCCCCATAACCCGCTCCAGTGCGAAAAACGGCGATATGCCTTTCCAAGTAGAAAGAACGAAGCTGCCTTCCATAGACTTGTCATCGACGGTAAGCCGGTTCCAGTCATCCGCCAGCTTCATGCTGTCCCGGTACTCCTGAAATTTAGGGTTGGCGACCTCGATGATTTCCTGCATCATTGTCTTTACGGCGGTTTCCTGCGTCCAGCTTTTGGCGATTGTACCAAAACGCAGGACAAAAGCGCCGTCTTCGCACTGTATCTGCGTCGGAAAACCGCATACTACATTTTTCACGAAGCCGTCGAAAGCGACGATCTCCGGCATTTCGTAGCCGTTGAATCCACAGATGTAACGCAGTTTTACAACTACGTGCGCTCCCATTATAATTTGGGCATCCTGTTGGTCTATACGGATGTATGATTTGACGTTTTTACCGATCGCATCCCCCGATGACTTCTCTTTGAGAATCGTATAAAACGGCATACGGATATTGGCGGTACCGAATATGTTGTCCCGCGAATCCTCCGTAGTGAACGAAGTAAAGGGCCCTATGGAGCGCCCTTCGATGAAAACTTCATTCTTGCAGATAAAGTAATTGCCGACAATCTTGCCGCTCATAACTTATACGTTGGTTTTAGCCGTCGGTGGTTCCGCCTGCGCTCCGTCGCTGTTTTCGACATACAACAGGGCGTAATCCGTATTCACCTCCAACAGATCGAGGCTTACCTCCCACACCGTGGAACCTCGCTCCGGGGTGACGGAATAACTCTCCAATACGACATTGAAGATATTAAACTTGTCATTGAGAATCGGGTTCTCAATTTCAAATACCCGATCTTCAGCCTTGATCTGCCGGAATAATTCAGCCAACTCTGCGGCAATACCATACCCTATTTCCTTATTGATGACAACATCCGACGATAGCTTATAAGGATTCAGCAAATCGACAGAGTTCGGTTTGGATTCCAGCTTGAACGAAATATTAACGCTTGTCGGTTCGTTGGCAATCCGTTCGAAAATCGTAGGTCCATCGACAAGCTGCGAACGGCTTATCAGCTTACTCCCCTGTATGGAAATATCGAATCCGACAGGCATCAGATACTCGTCGAAAGCGATATAATAATCAGTTGTCGGTTCCGTCCGATCTAATTCTTCGGATGTAAAAATAGGCCTATTGAGTGTCGAGCGGTCGAAGCGCGATTTGGCGACCTGATTCAACAGCTCTTCCGGTGTCGGCTTTCCGGTTCTCTGACTTCCTCCATTGGTAAATACCTGCCGCCATACTCCCGTTTCGGCAAGGACGAGTTTCGCAGCAGACAGCCCGCTGTTAATGGCATCGGCAACAGGCCCCGTAATGCCGCCGATAGCTCTCCCCGGTGTGGAAAAGACCTCTTTCGCTGAATTTATAACGCGGTCGATCTTACTCTCGGTACTGGTTTCATTTGCTATCTTTGCCATATTACGTTACACTGGTTGCGTTGTTCAATGCGATCGTCAATCCCCGCACTACTACCTCCTCGATCTTGGGTTCCAGCTTGCGGCCCAGCTCCTCGATGTTCTCCACCGAGGCGATGTTTATATCCATATCAACAATCTCCTTGTTGAAGTTGATGAAAACCGATTTAGAACCTTTGGACAGGTCGGATAGCTGCTGTGCATCGGCATCTGCGGCTCCGCCGAACAACTTTTCAAACTGCTCTCTATTATGAGTTTCAGCAAAATAGCTCATTACATTGGCAAGCATTTGTTCCCTATTAGGAACGTAGCGTCCAGCCTCCAGCAATGTACCGCTTGTTGATGGATTCATTTTTCCCGGATTATTCAAATACCACTCATCACGCCAACGATTAGCATATCCGATTGAATCCTGATTCCATTTTCGGTATTGTTTCTCATATTTATCGTATGTAAAATTTTCATTTGTTAAAGCAATTCTATGAGTCAATACCGTGTCCTTCAATTTGGCAGAGAGGCTGTCGGGGGAAATCTTAACGCCCATCGAATCTAATTGTCTTGTAATATCTGGCAATAATTCAGGAAGGTTTGCTGCCGCAACTTTTTCGCGTGCTTTCAAATGAATTTCATTCAGTTGTGCCTCCCCTTCCCTGCCTTTTATTTTTTTGCCTGTATATATTACTTGACCATCAGGGCCTAAAATCACTTCCGGAAATTTCTCTTTGGATTTTCCGATGAGTTCGTCAATCCATTCGATAAGTTTAGCGACTAAAGGCCCAATCGACGATGTCAATACGGATAGTTCGGTGACAAAAGATTCCAGTTTTTCACCGAATTTATCCACGTCGATATTGCTTGCCCAGCTCACGATCTTATCGCCCAGCCAGCTATACAGTTTCTCGTTGGCTTGGGCGATCTTGTCCCAGTAGGGCGAAAGGCCATCGGCAATACGCATCCAGAAGTTTTCTTTGGCCAGCGCGATCTGTCCTCTAGCCTTCATTACCGGATGCGATTCGACAAGCTCGTTAAACTCATCCAGCACCGAGCGCAGGTTGCTTTTGTTCTTGAGCCAGTCGCGGTAATCGCCCTGAACACCCCGCTCCTCCATCATATTCATCGCCAGCTTGCCGATGTATGGCGCCTGTGTGGTAAGTTCATTCAAATCCCGACTATTCGGTACGGCCATTGCGAGAAGCTGCTGGATATTCCGGTTCACACGATCGAAGCTCAAACCACCCACGTGAGCGATCTTGCCGACAACTTCCGCCAGGTGCGACGCCTCCTCCGGGGTCAGCTTCTTGCCGTCCACGTTCAAGCCCGTAAACATATTCATCGCATTCAGCATCCCGACACGGCTGAAACCATATTCGGCCGCTAACTGCGTCGCACGGTTCAGCGTCGCCTGGTAGTTGCCGCCCAACCCTTTCTCCGCCATCCGCATCTGCATAAGATTGGAGGCCGCCTCCGCCATATTGTTCGAGTTCAACAATTTGGTGCCGATCAGAAGAGGCAACCCGGAGGACGCCAGGCGCCACGCGTGCACACCCATCCATATCTTAGCAGCCCCTATAGCTACTTGGCCGAACGCACCGAGGGCCGGGATAGCTTTTCCCACGACACCCGTCAGTGAGGTAAAGACTTTCCCCAGATTGACGGCATTATACCGCAAGCCGGAGAAAGAGGAAACATTGTTGAAGAAGCTGTTCTGAAAGGTCTTGACCCGCTTTTGGAACACGCCCAGCCCGTTCTGCCAGCCCGCCTGCGAGAAGCGCCACTGTCCGAATTGGCGCAGGTGCCAGCGAGCGCCGATGTTAAGCCGCTCCTCCAGATTGCGCTGTTTCCACTTTCGCGCCGAGCGAGCAATAATTTCCTCGTCTGTTAATTTCTTCTTCTTGGAATAGCCCGCAGTGGCTTTTTCATTGATCTCCTTTGCCGCCTTCTTGAGCGTTCCGAGCTTGGCAATCGTAGCGTCCAACTGCGAATCATCGACCCGCAGCTGGAGCTGAATGCTATATACCATATTACCTGCCATCAGTTTCTCTTAAAAGGTGCAAAAAGGATTGAATCGATGATTACCAGAGCCGCAGTATAATACTTGTCGATGTCATAGGCCGACATCTTATCTTCCAGTCCCATAATCGGTTCATGGAAGATATAGGACACGACCATCTTTTTGTAAAGAAGCGGATCGCCGTCCGTGATGTATTTCTTCAGCTCTTCGGTTATTGCTGACGCGGGGCCTCGTCTTCTGCCAGCAGGCCCCAAGTCGCTAAAAAACGGTTGAGGTCCTCCTGCACCTCTTTACTGCTGAACAGGGAAATGCAGGCCATCATATCGTTCTGAAGGTCTTTAACGACCTTTTCGTCGTCGATGGTCATCTTGACGAAACGACAGGCAAGATCGGCCGTTTCGTCGAGGTCACGGCCAGCCTGAATAAGCGACAAGCCAAACTTGGTATGTTCGACGCTCGTCCTGGAAAGACGGCAAACATTAACCGTTGCGGATGTTTCGATCTCGACAAGGCCGCCTTTGCCGTCCGCACCCCGTTTGAAATAGGTGACTTTTACGGGATAGGTAGTGATAGGATTTGTTCTGGACATAATTTAATACATTTTTAGTTGTTAATAAAGGGGCGGCACAACCGTCCGCCCCGATGATTTTTCAGACCAGTGGCACGATGTTGCGCTGCACGCCTGTACCTCGCAGAGACAAGGAACCGATCGTTTCGACATCATTGCGATTCACGCTGCCGCCCTGTTCCTGCACCACTGCATTGAGAAGCGTATATACGACGGTGCGAGGGGTCGCTAACCCTTTCATCGGGTAGCTCCATGAAATGCTGAAATTCTTAAGCTGACTCATAACCGCAATCTGCTCTGTTGCGGGCAGCGTAGCGTTAATCGCATCGATAAGGGTCTGCTGCTCTCCTTCCTGAAACGAAAGATTGGCAGTGTAGGTCGCATTTGACTTTTGAATGCCAATCGGATCGAAAGAGCCGATAGCGAATATTTCCTGAATATTCTGGCTGAACGTATAGGACAGCTCGGTACCGGTATCGATAGACAAGCAGGTTCCGTTCGAGAGCGTGAGGTACATCTGCACCTCGCCGCCCGCTACGATTATATCCTGATGATTCATGTTCTGTACTACTCTAAAGATGTTACGAAGAAAGTGGTGACAAATGCCTCCCGCAGCGTGGCATTGGGCAGGATGCGGATCGTGATTGCAAAGGCCCGACTTTTCACGAAGTTACCGTCTTTGGCCTCCAAAGTAACCTCGATCTCACTCGCATCGCCGCGCGACAAACGCGGCTGAATATAGTTGCTGCGGAATGTAGCCAGGATCGCCGATTTGTACCCGGCATTGATGTCACCGGAAGCTGTAACCGGAACCTGGGTATTGATGAGTTGCTGGAAATAATACTCCGCATCGTCGCATACTCCATTTGCGACGCGCACGAACTCAATCGCCGACAGAGCGTTGGTCGATTTGTTGAGCGTCGCACCGTCATTGTAGTAAACACCGCTGTTGCCGGGACGGGTGCGGGTGAAAAGGTACTGCTTGGCTCCGATGTCGTCGATAACACTCCGAGATACGACAGCGACATTGGTCGCTGCATTCGCTGTCGTGGCATTGACGAAATAATCAACCGGGCTTACGCTTCCCAAAGTCATCTGACCGATGGACTGCGCCGGATTGATCCCGGCAAGAATACCGAGAGCGCGGCCTACGTCGGCGGTGTATGTCGGATCGGGAGTTGTCAAAGCCAGTGCAACGCCATAGGCATTGTACGTATCGCCGCTGGGCAAATTGTTAATGTTCTGCCCGATACGTCCGGCATCCAGTACTGCCACCATACGATAACTTTCCGCGAACATATCCTGGATCAAGCCTTGTACATTCTGGATTGCTCCCTGACTTTTCGTCAAATCCTCCGCAAGACCGGAATCCGGAACTGTGGTATTGCTGGGATATACGAACCCGATAAGGCGCGGTCTGTTATCCCACAGCGTAGCGGTGGTTTGTCGGATTGCCTGTTTAATAGCGGGCATTTGTATTGCTGAAATACCTTTTTCTGCCGAATAATCATAGCCTATCAGCCACAATTTAGACCCGCTCCCTGCCTTCGAGTAAAACTCCGAAACCTGGAATTTGGCTCCATCGTCCAACGTGGAATAATCCGACAGTTCCTGCGCTTCTTCCAAAGAAGCAACCAGGACGGGGGTATCTATAAGAGGAGATGCCGAAGATACGGGAAGTACCAGCATCGCCACCCCTTCATTAGATGAAGAAGTGCCGATCGCGGTATCCTGCAATTCGACGGTTACACCTGTTCTTGCCATAATATCGAATTTTACTGTTATACTTTAGATGCCGGTTTTCGCCCCGGTTTAGCGCCTTCTTGTCCGGAATTGCGCCGACGAGCAAGTTCGGCCCGCGCCTCTTCCAGCGTCATAGAAGGAACGTCGGCTTTTTGCTCCGCAGAATCCGGGGAGACATTGCGTGCGCTCATGGACTTGGCGAACTGCGCGTCAAACATCTTGTCGAGATCCTCACAAGTCAAAGGCTCCTTTCCTTTCTCTATCGAGCACCACCGAACCTGCTTATGAACCCGAAGGGCGTCGGTCATGCGGGATTCTGCCTGCCACTGCTGACGATACATATTCCCGTCGTCCGTAATGAATACCTTTCCGAATTTCGCCGTAACGATCAGAAGGTTTTCAAAAAACTCGTCTTTATAGTTTACCATAGTGAATAATTTGTCAGATTGGTAGTAACGCTGCCCGACCACTTTCAATAGGCCGGGCAACGTGGAAACTTAACCTTGCGAAGGAGCCGTATATTTAGCCGGTACGATGTTCACGATACCTTTGCCGCCCTTACGAGCGCTACCGGCACCGAAACGCATATCCATCGAGAACTTCCAGCCATACGAGTTCGGATCGGCAACGACATGTACGTTCGTGTTGCCCATCGCCAGAATAACCTGCGAGGGGATGAAGCTAATAGCCAATCCGTATGCAGTAGCGGCCAGTACCGGCGCGGTATATTCCGGAATGGTACCGTTCGCCTGAACCTTGCCGTCGCAGTAAAGTTCAGGATCGACAACCTTCGATGTCGCCGTGTCGTAGGCCGAAGTCGTCGAACGCGACATGAAGTTGAAGGCAGAGTACTTGCCCAACATCGGACGCATCTCACCGGCAGTTTTGGTCAGCAGGCTCGTGAGGTACGGATTCGAAAGAAGTTGCTCCATGTAGGCGGCATCCATCACGCAATCGATGTCGCCATCCTTGATGTCGTAGTTCCAGTTCACGAACTTCGTCTGCGCCTTGATAAGGTCGTTAGGCGAGAGTTCCAACAGATCGCCGGCCGCCGCCGAGTTCACCGGGAAGGCATTGGCTGCGGCGAAATGCTTGACGGTGCCGTCAGCGGCGACACCCGACATCGGGACACTTGCACCAGCACTTTCTGCGATCTTCTGGAGGGCGTAGTTGTGGATGGCGTTCACCATGAAGCGCACGGCTTCGCTCTGCCCCCACGAACGATCGTCGTAGGCGAGGATATCGGTATTCGCCGCCTGCCAGAGAATAGGCTGAAGGGAGAAAACCTTGGTGACAAGCCCAATGGGGTCGTCATCATAGAGGTAGTCAGCCACATTCAGCGGAGCACGGTCGCCGTAGTAGATTTTCGGACTGATCGCCGATTCTACCCAGATGATACCCTGCTTGTCCGAACCGCTGGTGCGGGCGCAACGAGCCGCCCAGGTGTTGGCCGGAAGCAACTGTTGGTAGAAGAGCGAAAGCCATTCGACGACGGCCAGGTCCGGGGTTGTCGTGACGAAATCCGAGGAGTTGGCGCCGGAGGCCAGCTTTACGGCAGTGCGTTCCGCGATCGTCGAGAGTTTTTCGTACCGGCCTTCGCCATTGCGAACATTGATATTGCCCATAAAAGCCTTGAAGCCTTCATCCGAGTTTACGATAGCTGCAAGCTCCCGGGCGGCTTCCACTTTCGATGCGTGCTCCGGACGGCAAACGTCCGTAGGCGCGACAGTAAGCAGCCGCGCCGCAGCGTTGAATTTCGTCTTGCCTTCAGTTGTGGCAAGGAATTGATGGAGTGTTTTGTTCGTTTCCATACTTGCTTTCAGGTTGATTTTGTGGGGATCGATGATTTGTGCCTTGCCCGCCTCACTCGTCGCCTCCTTATGCTGAGTACCCACCTCCGTATCTGATGTCAGGGTCGTGGGTTTAGGCTCGGGTTCCGGCGCTTTCTGCGGTTCAGGCTGCTTCTCGGCCTCTTTTCCGGCCGCTCCGAAAAACGACTTCAACTTGGTTACGATCTTCTCGGCGATACTCTCTGTATCTTCCGCATTAAGCGTTCGAAGCTCTGCCTCGTTTTCTGCCGCAGGGACAGGCTCCGCAGCGGACAAAGTAGTCGCCTCCTTTGCGGGGTCCTCCTTCTGGATCGTCCCGTCTTTAGGGTCTTCTTGCGTCATGTTGCTTTTGTATTTATTGATAAGTGAATGATCTTTAGCCGACAAGGTTGTTATGCGTTCCGTCTGGCTGGGCGCGAACTCCGCAGCGAGCATAACCTTTTCGCCCTTGAAATCCGAAACCGCATCGGAATTGGACTGGAGAGAGCATAGCGACACTTCATATACAAGGAAGTAAGTCGCATATTTAACTCCCGTGGATTCGTCTTCTATCTCCCGGCTGACCCCTCCGATGGAAACAGCCCTGTAAAATCCGTTTTCGTACAGGTATTTCGCCGTTTTACCCCGCTCCGTCCCCTCGGCAAATTTCAAAGTACCGATCCAGTCGTTGCCTTCCCGGTGAATATTTACGACATTTCCGATAGGTTGGCTATCCCAATCGTGATTCTCCAACAGCACCGGATTCTTTTCATAACGCGACCAGTCGATACCGTCGGACAAAACGACCATATCATAATCGTTGATCGTTTCGTTACTCAATACCTGCCTTAACTCTGCCATACAAAATGCGTAATTTCCTGCCCAAATATAGGTTTACCTTTGATTGCTAAATAATCCACCCGCAACGGAAAAAATATTTTTCCGACATACCAGCACAAGAACGGCCAAGACGATCCAAAATCCCTTCATCTGCGTCTGCTGCCACCACGTCAATTTACGTTCAACCTCGACGATATCCGTATTCACCCGATCGCGGTAAATCATACTGTCCCGATATATCACCTCTTTCTCTGTTGGTATGGGCTTTTTCTGCGGCTTATTTGCCAGCGAGTGGAACAACGCCCCGTCGGGAGTTATTAGAGCGTCAGAAACGGCGTATGACGTTTCCAAATGGCTCGTTGTATCTCGGACTGTCTGACGCTCACTTTCAATCGGAACCTTGACAAACACCGTGTCCGGGATATACTCGGTACGAACGACGGTTTCGACCCGCACACTGTCCTGCGTCGAGGTCGTCAAATGACGACAGGGACAACAAGCGACAGCGAGCGCCGTCACGATTCCGCAGAGTATGACCTGCCGCAGCTTCATCGGGTCATCGGAATATAGATCGTCTCTCCGGCCGGTTTGGACAACAGTTGTTTTCGCTGCCTCCCATCTTGATGCTTATACCCGATATGCACCCAGCGGGGCGTTCCGGCGGCATCCTCGTTTTCCGAAATCATCTGATCGAACCGCTTGCCCCGAAGCCATTCCCGGCAGAACGACTTGAACTCCCGGAGCCGTCCGTTGTTAGGCACCAGATCGACGGCCCAGCCGACGCAATGCGCCGAGGTCGCCGAACCGCCGACGGCCTTGTTCAGTCGATAACCTCTATATCCGGACGAAACGGTCAGGGCCGGAGTTCCCCAATGTTCGTTCGCACACAACACGGCCCACGCCTCCCGCAGCGGATCGATCAGGCGGTCGATCATCTCTTCAAGGTTGCGGCGATGTTCTTCCGTCGGCGCATTGTCCAAATTCATCTTTCGGGCCGTTGCCGAATAAGTGAGTTCCTGCAAGGTAAAATGTTTCATTTCGACTGCTGTTTTTTGGATTCTTCCCGCGTACGGTCGAGCGTGCGGAGCAATTCGATAATATCTTTGGGGTCTTTGGCGTGCGCCAATTCAGCCACGATGTCGCCGATCTTCGCTGCCGACGACCGAGCCGCCCGGAGATTCTCCCGCACGCTCCACGCCTCGATACACACGGCGATCACGGCTGACACGGCCGACGCATAGGGCATCGACCAAATCCCGAACAACAGTCCCAATACATCGACGCACATGAACAACGCCGTCACCTTGCCGTAGTCCCCAAATTTGGTAAAGGTGCGGCGAAGCCCGTGAGAATCGATCGGCAGCTTCAATGCCCGCGCCTTGCGAATCCCGGCCCGCATATCGACCATTACGGCGATAAACATAACAATCCAGATGATAATTTCCGCCAGTGCAGCCCGGCGGACCGTCAGTATATCCACACCGAAAATATCGGCAACCCCGTCAAACATCACAACCACGATTATCCCTCCCAAAAGGTATATTTCTCTTGCATGCGGGCTATATATTCATCTCGCTCCCCGGCCGTGGCATCGCGCCACGTCCCGGATTTCTCCCCGGGGAGTTTTACTCGTCGGGTAAGGTAAAGCCGCTCTTCGTCCGACACCTCGGCGGCCTGGGTGATGTAACCGCCCTCTTCGGCGATCTGCTCCGTAAAAGTTGTTTTCTGTTCTTTCATAGCAAATTTTAGTTTATGCCGCAGCGAATGAAATATGTTTGCCCTGAGCCGCCGTATTGACCGCATACCAGTCTGCCTGCTGCGGGTCGGTCAGCTTGGCATATACGTCCGCATGGACCGTGACCGTGATGGCCGATGTATTGGTCGCATTCTCCACCAGATACTGAAAAGATTCGAGCGTAAGCAGCGGGCTGTCCTTCAGATTGACATTATATCGTAATTGTTTGATTCTTATCTCCTGTAGGGATTTACACGATGTAAGTGCCGTATTGTTATTACTGTTTTCGAATGTCATACCCCCGACAATCGTGACCAACTGCCGACATCCGTAAAATAGATAAGCACAATTTGAAAACCGCACAAACGTCGATTCCGGACATAGGTATATAGTCTTGAAGTTGCTCGACGTGAAAGTCGAGCTGGCCGTTACGTTAATTTCATTCGTAAACTGGTTCGGAGCCTTCCGAGGCGGAAGATTCACCGGAATATCAGTACTGTAAAGCGCCGAATCCCAGTTCGAATTATTCAATACATTGTGCGACAGACTGTATATTCGGGTCATCACACTGTTGGAAATACCCGTCACGGAACCTACCGTCCAGCTCTTGCTCGATGGATTCCACACCGCACCGGCCGCCACGAACAGATCGTGCAGCGGGCTGCCGGAGGGAGTGGACGGCACCCTTTCGGAAAGTTTAGCATCGATTTCTGGACCGGTAAAAATACTTTTATATACTCCAGCCATATTTATTCTATTTCTGTTACGCGATCGTTCCTGTCATCCGTTTTGTCCGTAATCGTCACTCCCTTTAATTCTTCTGAAGGGTGCAAATCGTCGTATGTCGCATAATCTACGATTCGGGTTTCATACTGCAACTCTACGACTGATACGCTGGTGCCGATCTCCCGATCGAAAGCCTGGGTCGTATAGGTCCGAAAACCTCGATAAAGAGGATAAAAATTATATTTTCGGATCAGCTCGCCAAAGTCCTCTCCCTGTTTCGCCTTTTCGATATAACTGCGGACCTGCATAGCCAGGTTGAGCGTCTTTCGTTGCTGTTCGTTGAACGAAGCCGCCGTCTGATCGTTGAAATTGGCGATTATGGAGAAAGAAATTGCCACTTTATCCATGATAAGACCGCCGATATGCACATCCGCCCGGGTGCTGTTGTTCACACTCACGGCAACGCACGGAAGAACCGTATTGATGATTCCCCTTCCGTCGTCCGTTACCGCTCTGACAGCGATTTTCTCCTTCGTAACTACGGGAGCTTTGCGTAAGGACTTAACAAAAGCGTCTATAATATCTCCGAGCATACTCAATGACTATCTACTGCGGACAAATATAGGTTTACCTTACAAATCGCGTCTGTGTTTGGTAAAAAAAGCATCTAACAGGCGGTCGAAACGCGCTTTCGTTGCAGAGCCTACACCCAGAAACTGCCTTTTTTTGACCGGACCGTCGTATTTCCACCGGCCCCGATGCACATCGCCCCGCTTTGCCGATCGGTAAGCAGTATGATGAGGAGGCATCCCGCCCTCGTTGTGCGCCCGGGCAAATGGAACGTCCGTCCCTACAAAAATATCGGCATCATTGCGTCCGATACGACGGGAAATCCACTTGAAACTCTTCTTCAGAAAGCCGTTGTAATCCAATTTGGGGTATCTGATGTTGCTTTCCCCGCCGAAAGCCGTACGATCCGGCCATTTACCGCCCGGAGAACCGGCGAAACGCTCTTCTTTGAAACTTTCGTGCGTCTGTTCCAGCATCTCCTGTCCAAGTTGTCGCGGAATATCCCGTACTACCGTCGCCCGAAACTGGCGAAGATTGCGAATAAGGTCATCTATATCCGGCATAATTACTCGTTTTTGTCGTCAGATTCCTTATTTTTACGTCCCTTGTTGAACATATCCGACACTTTGGAGGTCAGGGAACTCACCCAGGAGGAATTATTGACCTTCGTATCTATGTCATCGGCGCTCATGCCAATTTTGGCATATACCTCCGGCTTGAAACGCATACCCTGTTTGGCTGCGACGCTTCCGGCGCGTTCGAAGGTGTCGATGGAGATCGTCTCATTCGGAATCTCCACGAGTTCCGCCGTAAAAAAACGGTCATCCTTGAATATGCGGGCCAGCTTGGACAGCGTAGCGGGCATATTGAACATCGCCAGACAGCTTTCCGTATCGTCATCCAGAATGTCGTGATACATGTTCATATGGATTTGTGCCAGTTCTTCGGAATTGGTATTCTTCTCGGTAGCACCGAGCAGCGTGCCGCCGGTCACCAACTGCATGATCTCCGACCGGTATTCGCTGATATACTCCTTGAATACCCGGAAGGCGTCCGCATACGACTGGGTGTTGATTGGATTGACTTCGACCTGATACAGATTTTTACCCCCGTTTGCATATTCGTTGCGGAAAGGCACGACGGGAATGGTCATCGGATCGAGTTCCTGGGCCAGCGATACGGCAATGTCCTTGGCATCCTCGTTGTTGGCCATATAACCGATTACAGTCAGAGGAAACGAATATCTTTTTGCCAGAGCGCCCCAGTTGTTGTACATATCCACGATCCCGATCATGGCACGAGAAATGGGTTGCAAAAGTCCCAGCCTGAAATCCTGGTCCGTCGTAGGCTCGAAATAGAAGAGGTTATCCCATTTGTCCGCAGTGACAATACTGTAATAATCGTAAGTCATATTCCGCAGCCCCCGGTTGAAAATATCGATGTTCCGCAGCGGAAAATCTACGATCTCCCAATCTTTGGTATCGATGCAGAAAACCCTCACTCCGTAAAACTTCGACAACAACAGTTCCCGCATGAACCCCTTGAACCAACGTGTGCCGGTGTATGTTTCCGTCATCGATTTGTCGATTTTACCGTTGATTTTGAAGGCAAAATCTTTCTTTTTCAACGGAGTAAGGCGCTTTTCGATCTGGGATTGCAGAAACGGGCTGGACTGAATACACCACGAATAGAGCGTATCGAGATACACCAGATTACTGTAATTCAACGCATTATTTATGGCGTTACGCCAATATGACGGCGTGAACTCCGCATAGTAATTGTTGAACAGGTACTGGGATTTGACAGAACTATTCCCGACCACCTGCGGGACTGTAAACGGATTGATCGCCGGAGTATGAAATTTAGCCATATTATCCTCGATATTGTCTATTTATCGTAACCAGCACGCCTTTCGTGCCGTTTTCCTGCAATTTGGAGGCTCCGTTTTCCATCGAAACCTGCCCTCCCTTCAGCTCTTTCAGCGTGATGTTGGCCTGCTCGAAATTCGCTTTCAGCGGCTCGCTGATCTGGACGGAGGGAGCGCATACGTTGTAAGCCGTGAATACCTTGAGAATCCAAAGCAACGTCTGATCTTTCTCCTCCTCGTCGGTAATGGACAACAGATCTTTGATGTCGTAATAGTTGCCGATCTGTGCATACACGTTCGCCAATGCCGTATTGTAGGCATTCCGTACAATATCGGGGTATAACTCCTCAAACTCCTGCAACTGAACCGGAGATACCCATTGCAACAGCTCCGATTTTCGGAAATACATATCCGTAATATTGACCTGAACACCCGACACATAAGCCGCAAGGCCGGAAGAAGCGTCCGAAGTTCCCGCCACCATCAGAATTACGGTAGTGTAATCGTGCGTGAACTCAAAAGGAAGGGCTTGCGTCACGGCCGCCACGTTTACAGGACGGTCGGCAATCTGCTCTATCCCCGAGCCATCAGAAGCGACAAGGAAAATGGAAACTTTGAAATCCCCGCCGTGTTGCGGGAATATGACCCGGCTTCCCTCCTCCAGTACCGCCGTTTCTATACGGCACGACAAACAGGCGGCATCCGGGGCTGAACTTACAGCACCCTCCTCCGAAACGGAGTATCTTTCATTTTGCCAGGCCGACGGGTCCGGCTTGAATATGACAGCCATATATTTTTAACTTAACATGCGTTTTTGGCAACCTCCGCGTCGTATCAGGTAAGTATGCCCGTAAGTCCCTCTCGCAACGACCATATCGCGCGACAACAGGGAAACCCCCTTGGCACAAGCATCCGGGATGTCGTCTTTCTTGAGTTTGTTGTTGTTCCGGGCGAAACGCAGGAACTGATCTATGGTAATTTCGCATACGCCGCTCTCCTTGACCAAAGGAGAGAAAATAAATTTGCCATTGCGGAACAGAGGTTCCAGCGTCGCCTCGATAAAAGTGAACTTATCCCCGGTATTGCGCGTGTCCCAATTCAAAGGACATACCCACCCCCGTTCTTGCTGGAACATCTCGAAAGTCGTCTCGAAATCCAGCGGCAACTGTTTTTTCTCCATCAGTATGCGGGGTGCAATCGGCGCTTCTCGGTAAAGCTCATAGATGTTTTCCAGCATCTGGCGGGTAGTACCTTGCACCGCCCGCACGTCGATAAGCCAGATTTTTCCCCGCGCCTGCCCCAACAACACCGAAGCTTTGTAGTCATTGACCTCCCGATCTTTGGCCGACGGGTCCGTATAAATGATACAATCCACAAATTCCGACGCAGGAGGCAATTCGCCCCAGTTTATCTTCTTGAACACCTCGCCTTCACCCTCGTCTGCATACTCACCCTCCATGAAGCGCCTTTGCTGCATCAGACTCATAGTCGATAACGTACCCAGATAATCTTCGGAAATATGTTCCAGATTATCATCGACGCTGAAGTGCATTACAAGCGACTTTTTTACTAAATCCGCATCCAGCGGCTCACCATCGGCCCCCTTGTGCAGGAAAAATCGCTGGTAGGTCCAATGCAACTTCGTCGTGGGATTGAGGGCAAGCAACATGATATTGGAAACCGGGCTTCCCTCCTTTGTCCTTATCTTCTGCGCCATACGGGTTTTGAGAATGTCAATGGGCTTATGATCCACCTCCGAAACCTCGTCCACGAAAATATGTCCCCACTCCGTCGAAAGAATCTTGTCGAACCCCGAATCATCGTCCCGCGAAGAGCGGATAGATGCAAACTGAATATAAGCGTCATTGTAAAACCGAAGCAGGTTATCTTTCCCGTTGTATTTGGCGAACGGCTTTCCTTGTACGGTGATCTTCTGGTAGGAGGAATACCCGTTATATCCGGCGATCGCATTCAATACCGCAGGCAGTGTTTGCAGGATCATACCCGACTGAAGCGACGTAAACGTATTGCGAACAATCAGATTATTGGCCCGGTAGGCTATGCACTGAACAATCATCCAATACAAAATCAGGAACGTCTTGCCCGAACGGGAGGCCCCATAAAACAAAACACTCGTATAATGCCCCGAATTAAGGGCATTGTACATCGCAACCTGTTTGGGGTTTAAGGGTATGTCAAGATTTAATCTTCGCACCTGAATCGTCCGCAGAACGCACTAAATGAATTTCTATGCCTTCAATGTCATTCTCGTCCCGGCTTTCCCCGATCCTCTCATTCGTTTCACTCGCCAGCTTCAACATCGAAACCAGCGTCTTCATCGCCGTAAGTTTGGAGTTCAACACATCGACCGCTGATTTCGTCTTCGCATCACGCAACTGCCGACGCACCATCTCCACATCCTCCAAAAGCCCCAGCGATTCGAAAGACGCTTTGGCCCGGTCCGACATCTCCGGCACAACGACTTCCGAAAAATCATTTTCGACCTTGCGCTGCCGCGAGGGGTAATCCGCGATCAAATCCGCAACCGTCCCTATTTTCGAATCCGAATCCATCATTCGCTATCCGTAAAATCAATGACACGATCAACTCCATCGGAAAGATAAGCTGCCAAAAAAGCGTATTTATCAGTCGCCGTATCGCCCCGACTAAAATCAGCCTTGAACAACTTGCCATCCCGCGTTTCAATGTCGATATGACCTGATCCATCCTCCGACGAAACAAGCAGGTATATACCCCGTATCTCATCCGCCGAAAACTGCAAACAGGCATCTTCTGTCCGAAGTAAAAACATAAATTCCGATTTTTATCCGAAGCAAATATAGGTTTACCTCTCAATACCCCGATTTTTTACCCCCGCGCGCAAATCGCGATCCCGTTTTCTGAAAACATTTTCCAAAAATTGCCAAAAAATGCCGGTCCGAAAATATAGCGAACATTAGATACGGCCGAGGGGGCGCCGGCTGTTTACCCCGGAATCCGGCAGAGGTACACGGATACACTACGAACACCACACAACGACAAACGCCAGCAAAGGTCCGTTTTCTTTGATTTGGCGGCACTTCCTCTACACTGTGGTATAGTTTATCGCTCCGGTGTGCTTTGTACAAAATACGGGCTATTTGTGTGGGTTTCTCGAACAGAGAAACCAGTACCGGGAATATATTGTATTTCTCGACAGAATACCAACCAAACACCAACAACTACACAATAAACAGTAATACAGTGTATTGCATCACCAATAAACACCCCATACACACCCCAAACACAACGAAGTAACAAAACAAGCAAAAACAAGCAACCGCAAAAGGGTGAAAGATTAACAAATAGCCGATTTCCCTATATGAATTAAAATGTAATTTGTTGGGAGTATTAAAAAACTACTACAATTTAATACATTATTGAGAAGTAATAGAAATATAAATTTTATTGTAGATTATTATAATTTACGGGTAGTATAATATAAGCATTAAAAGGGTGTATTTGGTAGTATTAGTTGTAGTAGTGGGGGGATATTATAAAATAAATTTAGGAAGAAATAAGTATTAAAAATATGCTGCAAATTCAAATTTAAGCTCTTATTTATTTTACATCATTTAAGTGACTGAAAATCTTTGCATTTTATTTTGTTATTGTGTAATTATTTTGTATATTTGTAATACCAAAAAGGAGGTAATAAAAGCCTTTGATGTTCTTTGAAAATTAAAACAAAAAGCCCCAGCGGGTAAGGCTGGGGCGGGCGGTGCGGATCGGCCTATTTTAATTGATCCGCTTAATAAAAGCCCGGACAAATGAGTTTTCGAATTGTTTGGCGAATCTGGAAAATAAAAATCTCGTTCGAGGTTTCTATTTAACGGGTTCCGGGTTGGCAGTTCTGGAGGAGCTGCCGACCCTCCGGGCTTTATTTTGAAAAAACGGAGTGACTTGCAAGCCTTGCAAGTGTTGCAAGTCACTCCAATAAATACTAACAATTAAAAGCGTGAAGCCTTCTACGTCAGTGAGGGCAAAGTTATGAAAAACAACTCGAATTACCAAAACGAAAACACAAACGCTATTTGTTCGTTAGATTTTTCTACGGCTTTCGACGCTTACAACTACGCAATGGCGCACCGTCTGGATACAAATCCGCTTGCCGTTGCCATTAAATCAGACGCACGTGGTACGGATTTTCTTCATAGTCTTGCAATGAACGGCGTTAAACTTTATGGGATTTGGTGCGATTTTTTAGACGATACGGCTACCGAATATATTTACACAACGGAGGCCGGAGCGCGTGAAGTGCTGGCACAAGTAGAAGCCAATGACAAAGAGGCCGGAATTTATGAACCTAATTTTTACAAAGTTCTTGATATGACTAAATATTTTGCATAAGCACAGTAATAACTTCCCGGCGGCGCTCTTTGAGGGGCTGCGATCGAATCGACCGCCGGGAGCAACAACCAAAACAAAAGCCCTCCGATACAGAGGGCGGCCAGGGATCCGAAGCGGGCACGCAGGGGAAGGGACGATAATTCACTCTGCAAATGCAGCGTTTACCTCTGTACCGTCCAAACAAAAAAGCACGCAAAAGGGGTCGCTCCTGAAAAGCACGCAAAAAACATTGCTCGGAACGCTTGTTTTTGTTTCTTTTGTGTTATTTTTGTTGCGATTATTTTGTAACAATTTATTCTATAATACAATAGAATTGGTGATTTTGTTTCCGACAAAAATAGAGATCACCGGATATCCTCGACACCATATTCAGGGATCCGGCGGCGCACCCATAAAGAATAATTTATCTCATTTACAATCGATAAAACCTTTATTCCAAACCGTTTATCTTTTCGCTATGAAAAAATTCTTACTATTCGCTTTCGCGGCCGTAATGCTGGGATTCGCGGGATGCAACGACGATGAGAACAAGGACAACATACCTCCCACTTTGAGGGAATACGAAGCTCCCGTATTCATGTACGGCAAGACACGGGAGGAAGTGAAAGCTTCGGTGCCCTACGCCTACAGCGGAGCATCGGAAACCTCGCTGTATTTCGAAGGCAAGGGCATCGTTAAAGAGTACATATATATATTCGAAGACGACAAAGTATATTCCTGCGGATCGATACTTTCAGACCTGTACATCGACGACCTGCACACCTACCTCTCGCAGCTGTACATCTACCTCGAATACCGTCCGGGACAAAGAATGTACGTATATGAAAGCGAAGACAAATCGCTGAGCATCGGCCTCTATCCCCTCAACGACGGTCTGGCGGCAGTAGAATACCTGAAAAACTGACCCTCGGGATCAGCCGGGAAAACTTCCGACGGAAGCGTCCGAACTCCGCCCATAAAAGACATACTATCAAACAAGAAACAGCCGCATGAAATCATGCGGCTGTTTCTTGTTTGGTGGAGAATACGAGGCTCGAACTCGTGACCTCTTGCATGCCATGCAAGTCTATAATTTCAAGGTAAAATCCCCTAAAAATCTACCATACAGCGCATTTACCATAAAATCAACCTTCTACGCCCGTCTTATTTTACACACTTTTACACACATTTCGGTAAAAATATGTAGCTTTGTTTGTCCATTGTTTGTCCAAAATTCAAAGTGTATGCCTACATTTTCTATCGAGATCAGAGAGAAGAACGAGCGGCGGGACGGTAAATTTCCGGTATCCATCCGCCTTACCCATAAAAGGGAAGTAAGAAAAATATCTACCGGCGTATATGTCAGTCGGAAGCAGGTAAAGCCTGATTTTTCCGGGATCAAAGATACAACAATTTTGAAAGGATTGTTAAATGACATATCGAAATACGAGGATATGCTGGCCAAAGGACTGGGCACGGACTTGAGCCGATTTTCTGCGGCCGACCTGGTAAAGTATATCGAATCACAAAAGGCAACGGAGGGCGGCGTGGGCATTGACTTCATTGCATTTTGCGATAACCATATTCAGGCGTTGAAGGCCGAGGGACGGGATGGTACCGCTGGACGATTCGAGGCCGTTATTCGCAACCTAACCGACTATTTCGGGCGTTCTATCGTATTCGTCAAGGAGATCAACGTAAAGAATTTGCAGGGATTCGTTGAGTATATGCAGAAACCGCACGAACAGACGCGGACAAACCAGCACGGAAAAGAGGTTACGGTGCGGCGCCCCGGGTGCAAGGCGCAAACGGTAAAGGATTATTTGGCCGACACCCACACCCTATTCAATGCGGCATGCGACCACTACAACGACGAGGATGCCGAAACGGTTCTAATCACCCACCGACCGTTCGGGAGTAAGAAATTACAGGTCGAGGTCAAAGAAGAACCCGAAAAGCGGGATTTGTGCATCGAGGATCTCGTAAAGATACTAAACGCCGAGACTGTCCCGGGTAAGCGTATGCAGCTGGCACGGGACGTGCTGGCGCTCTCGTTCTACTTGTTGGCCATGAACACCGCCGACTTGTTCGGTGCCGATGTCGAACTCGAAGACGATCGGATCATCTACCACCGGCAAAAGACGGCTAACCGTCGTAAAGACGAAGCGTTGATGTCCGTGAAGATCGAACCGGAGGCGCTGTCACTGATTGAAAAGTACCGAGATCCCGACAAACGGCGGTTGTTCTCATTTTATAAAATGTACGCTAATTTCCGGGACTTTAACCACAACGTAAACGCGGGCTGCAAACAACTTGCCGCGCACTTGGGAATCGATGTGCCTTTAAGTACTTATTATATGCGCCACACATGGGCTACTCTTGCCTCCGAGGAGTGCGGGATTTCGGAAACTGACATTGCGCTGGCGCTTAATCACGTTGGGGTGGCTTCCGGCTTCGAAAGCGGCAAAAGCCTTAAGACCACGCGGGGGTACATTCACCGCCGGTTCACGCGCAACGACACGAATAACCGCATTGTTTTGGACTACGTAAAAAGTAAATACTAATTATTATCTATAAAAGTATAAAATAATATACTATTTATTTGGATAATAATATATTTTGCATTATCTTTGTACTGTCAAACAATAACAAAGGGTAATATGAAATCAAGTGAGTTGCACCGCCTAATCCTAAAAAACGGATGGCGATCTATCCGACAAGCAGGGAGCCACGTAATTTATGAAAAGGATGGCAAAACGGTTTCGGTTCCTTTTCACGGTTCGAAAGAAATGGGTTCAGGAATAGCACGGCGGTTTATCCGGGAGATGGGGCTGAAATAAGCCCCCTCCCCGGGCAACCGGAAACGAAATAAATACACACGATTTATGGAAAAGGTAAAGGTTATCATCGAATGGGCATCGGACGGAACGATTTCGGCCATGATGGAAAAGGATATGTTTGCTGGAATGGGCGATACCGTCAAGGCGGCCGTTGCCGACATGAAAGAGGGCGTTGCACTCTATATCAAAACGGCCAAAGAGATGGGTTTTCCCTACAAGGCATATTTGGACGGAGCGTATGAGATCGAACTGGAGTATGACGCGGTTAGCGCATTGAAATATGCACGAGAGTATATCAAGGATACTAAATTGGCGGAATTGACCGGCATTCCGGCCGCCCAGTTGGGACGTTATGCCAATGATAAAAGTAAACCACGCCCGGCACAACGTCGTAAGATTATCGAGGCGTTGCACAAATTCGCGGCGCCGTTCTATTCGATTGTGTTGTGACGAATTGCTGTTACCGGTAGTTATTGTTTGACGACGACCTATTTGGAAACGGCAGCCCCCGGATTACTCCGGGGGCTTTTTTATTCTTCATCTTCGGTCTGCAATTCCGCCTCGTCCGTCTTCTCGATTTGTAATACCTGATGTGCATTCAACGGAGAAACCACCTTGCGGCCGGTTCTTGCTTCGAGTTCCAGCCGGGCATTGCGGGCAATTGTGCCGCCTTGTCGCGCGACCGCTTTGTGTGCTGCAAGCGTCCGAGGGTCGGTTGCTTCGGTTATGTCCTTTGTCGAAGCCTCCGCAAGCATGTTGAGGATGAGTTCTGTGTTGGTCATATTATCCCGCAAGTTTTCTTTCCGCAACCCTTTATATGCCTTGTATTCACGGGTGGTGAAGCCAGACCACACATTCGTGATTATGTCAGTCAGTGTGGCAAATTGCTGGCCCTCCTGCACCCCTCGCTTTTTCCACGCGTCGGTCAGGTCTTTACGAACCTCGATCGCTTTCAGACGCTGGTTGATCCAATTATCCGAATACCCCAATCGCTTGTAATCGACCATTGCTTGCTGAATCGACAGTTCCGGATCCTGCATCTGATCGAGACGGTCGGCAGCCACCTGCGCCATCCACTGTTTGAACGGCTCCGCTTTCGGCGAGGGGATTGACTGGATGATCCGGAACATACCCTGCGTCGTGGCGCAGTTCACCCGTTGGCGACCTCCAGCAGTCTGCACGGAAAGGGGGGTGACAATTTGTCCCCACCCTTTGGATAGCTCCGGATCGCGCTTCTTCATCTTTTTGATATAGTCCGTAGGATTCACGCTGTCGGTCAATACACCGACGACATCCACGATCGAAAAATACCACTCCTCCGTTTGGTCATCCCATACGGTGCGCACCTTGCGCTCTTCAAATAATTGTATGGCTTGTTTCTGCGTCATATGTATATTTGATATTCATGTTGAGGTCGAAAGGACAACATCGGCAAAGATAGAGGGAAAACGACACCCCGGATCACTCTGGGGATTTTTTATTATGTTGTTGTGGCTAACAATATAATCAGGAATATAAATCCTAAAATACACCAAAGTACTCGGATGATTTTTTGGAGTTTTTTATTTTGCACTATATTCTTTTGAGTGATGTTAGTCGGTATTTCGGTTATGGTTGTGCTGATCGTTGGGGTGTCAAGAACCGATATTTTCATTAACGATATTTTTTGCCCCTCTTGCCTGTAAGTCTCTATTTTTAGACGCGTATATTTGGATGGTCTTCTTTTATCGCCGACCAAAACACAATTTGTTGATTTTTTTACAAGGGTTTGAAAATTTACACCCATATCTTTCAAAATATTCCTTATTGTCCCGAAAAGGTACATATTGAAAGTTTCAGTCTCTATAACGACATTTTTATCCCTCAATTCCAACTTTTCCAATTTGGAACGCAGATCATTAAGGAGGACTTGGGCATCCGATAAATTCTGGGTATTTGTTGTCTCGCCTATTTCAACGGGGAGTGTATGACTTTTCTTTGTTGAAGAGCGGGATATTTTTGTGCGTTTATAAATCCCTGTGCCCGGCAAACCATTATTTATATATACTCCTCTTTTACCAACACTAACGGATGCGCCTTTTACACCAAACGAGGTGCTAATGCCTCCTTTACTTAAATTCAAATTTACGCCCGGAGCAATTTTAATTCTTTTTCTAAAGCTAACCATAGCATTGGATTATTCTGCGAAAGCGTGAAACAATAATATATCCAGTTTTGTAATCCGTTTTGTCGTGGCGGTCGTGTCGAGGTTGTGAGGCCGGGCCGCGTCTTTGATCGGATAATCGGGTGTCAGTATAAATCGTTCGGGTTGTTTTATCCTTGTACCGCCTTGCCAGCAACACCCTGCACATCCGCCGCAGCCCCTTTTTGGGCTAATAATTCGATCGTCTTTTGCTGGGAGGCGACAATATCCAATAATTTATCGATTCGTTCCGAATTTTTATCATTTTTTTCTTCAGGGACTTTATTATTTGCGAGCATTGGGCCTCGGTCAAGCACAAGCCACTCTAAACTTAAATCCGGAAATTTCTCTATAATTATTTTTGCCTTATCGACGCCAATAGTGTTTCCACTATCCAAAAAAGATGTAGATAGTCCGGTTATAGTATAAAATTTGTTCTTGCTAATTCCCTTACTATCAATATAATATTTTATTTTTTCTTTTGTTGTCATAAATTTTAATATAATTATTTTGTTTTTCTAAATAATTATTTAGATATTTGCATTGTAATTACAATAGTAATTACAAATATAATCAAAATAGCGAGATTATGAGAGAGATTAGGTACAGAGGTATAGGTATCGCAGAAAGGAAATGGGTATTCGGTTCCTTGTGGTTTGATACGCGCGATGGGGTAACCCTCATTTGGAGCGAAGAACTAAAATACTGGGTTCGGGTCGATCCCGCCACCGTCGGCCAGTACACGGGGTTGAAAGACGAACACGGTAAAGAGATTTACGAGGGGGGATATTGTGTTGCATTTCTCAAACAAATATGCAGAAGACGAATACGCCTTTTTGGTAAACACCGCCGGAATAGACCCGAAACATTTACACTACTATGTTGTTTCATGGAATAATACAGAGGGTGGATTTGGCTATGTTTTATTGAAAGAACTCCACACAAATAACCCCGATATGTGTGGTTTTAATCCGTGTCTCGGATTTCTCGTCGGCAATATCCACGATAACCCCGAATTGATTGAAAAACAAACCGCCGAAAGGCACAAAACTAACTAAGACTATGAACAGAATTAAATTGGGTGACAAAGTTCGCAGCACAGTGTCCGGATTCTCCGGAACGGTAACGGCAATATGCCACTATCTGTACAACGAATCGCAGTACTGTGTGAAACAGAATGCGCTTGTAAATGGCGATGAGAAAGTTTGTTGGTTTTCCATCGGAGAACTCACAACCGCCCCCGAATGCGAGATGGGCGAATGCGATAAGTAACAAATTTCCCGACCGGGTGGCACGTGGGCGGTTCAACTCCGCCCCCGGGAGCAAAACAAACACAGATTTTCAATTATGGCCGAATTAGTCCGAACCGTAAACTTTACCGAAACCTTTGCCGCGTTGAGGCTTGGCGAAAGCGTCGAGTTCAGCGTTGCCGAGTTTACCGAATCGAGCGTGCGGGCCAACGCCAGCCGCTACTGCAAGGGTAAAAACATCAAATTGTCGGTCTCCGCATTGAGGGGAACCGGCGTTATCAAAGTAACCCGTAAATCGTAATACCATGAACCACGAACCCCTTGACCGACTGCATTTGCAGCAGATAGCCGCCGCCTACGCTGCCGGGTATCGTATGGCCCGGGCGGAGCTGGCCGACGATACGAAATACTACACCCTCACACAATGCTACCGGAAATTCGGCCGTGGTACGGTCGATCGGTGGGCTACCGAGGGGCTGATTGAAATAATCAAAGACGGAACCCGCAATAGTAAGTGCCGTGTGCTGGCGGAACGTATAGAGCTGGTCGCCTCGCAAAGCAACCGCGCCAGCTGGTTCGACAATCACGAATAATCCGCAGCGATGGGAAAGATGTACAGACGATGGGACAAATTCGAGGTGCAGGACGTAATCGCCCGCTATCTGTCCGGCGAGGATGTGCAGGCAATCGCCGAGGAGTACGGACGATCGGTTCGCAGCATAGAGATGATGATATATCGGCAAGGGTTGCATCGTCGTGTAAAGTCACCGGTAAATGACCGCGCAAAACTGGACTGTATGCCCGATCCGTTCGAGTGGATGGGCGGAAAGGATCACCTATAAAAACCGTATGAAATGGAACAGACTTTCGAGCAAATGAAGGACGCGGCGAAAGAGGTACATCACCGATTTTACAAGTATTGCACCTCCTCGTTCAATGATATTGTTAATACCGACAATGTGCGAGATTTGCGCCGTGTCGTGATCCGTTATCGCGATTATGTTTCAGACCCTCGGGCAGCCCACTATATCCGTGAGAATTATGCGGATGTATTGGAGGCGCTGGGGCTGCGGATCCAGTTTTACATCGATGGCCGTGTACGGCTGTATTTGGCAAACTAATATCCCCGATTATGGAATGGAACAACCACCCCTTTGAAAAAGACACGCCCGTAAGGACGTTTGGCAGCCGCAGCGAGTTGGCGGCCTGGGACGCCGAGAATTGCGATCGGTGCATCAAGCACGACGAATGCGAGCTGTGCGATGCGATCATGGCGGCGTACATCGGCGACGGGCGGGTACCGCTGTGGGTCGCCAAGCGGATCGGATGTCTATATGACCCGCTCTATTTGTCCGCCAGTCTCGAAAGCACGTGCAGGGAGCGCCGGACGGAGGAGGAACGAGATTTTCCATTTTAACCATAAAAACACGATATAATTATGAATAAGCCTGACACATGCCCCGGGTACTCCGCCGACATCGATACGGAATACAACAGGGTGACGGAGAACGGAACCAAGGTGTGCGGATCGTGCAATTGCTTCAAGTATGAAGACGCCAACGGGTATGGTGAATGCGAATACCACGATGTCCCCGAAAGCTATTTCGAAGCTCGTCACTGCTCCGATTACTGTGGGAATTGGATTCCGAAAACTAAATGAGTAAGAAAATTTAAGGTTGGGAAATTATGGCAAGACCGAGAAAACTAAATGCGGACTGGTTCCCGCACGACGTAAACGAACGAAACAAACCGATGGTAAAGGCCATTCGGCGCAAGTTTTCACACTTGGGGTATGCGGTATGGACTTATTTGCAGGAAACGCTGACCAGTAGCGATTTGTTCCGCATCAAGTGGGACGATGTGACCGTCGAGTTGCTGGCGGCCGATTACGACGTTGAACCGGAGGATCTGATAGCGATAGTAGAATATGCTGTCAAAATCGGCCTGTTGGAAATCGGGGATGGGTTTATTTTCTCCGCCGAACACCGTAACGGCCTGAAACCTTTGCTATTAAAGCGCGAGCGCGATTTGCTTTTCCTTGATAATAAGGCAAAAAGCAAAACAGACGCAGGGGGCGCGGAAATTATCGACGCCGAAAATGAGCCGAAAACAAGCGAAAACACAACGAAAAAGGAGCGAAACCCCAAAAATGAAATGATTTTCGACGCTGAAAATGTTGAAAAAACAGAGCCGGCGGGAGTTTTCGACGCCGAAAACAGGCGGAAACAGGGTTTTTCGTCAATTATCGGCGAATTTCCTTTTTTTAAGAGTAAGAGTAACAGTAAGAGTAATACACACACAGTAATCCCTACATGGAAAGGGGGTGTGGGGGAAAACCAAACCGCCGAGTTCCTCGACTGGCTCGATTCGGCCTATCCCGAAATCGCAGCGATGGCCGAACCGATCACCGAGGAGCAGGCCCGCGACATTCTGGCCAAGTTCAGTGCCGAGGATATAAACCGCATCATCGCGGCAATGGACAACAAAGGGGCGTACAGGAACAAATCCGCATACTCGACGTTTGCCTCGTTCGTGGCTCACGACATCATCATCAAGAGCCGCAAAGCCGACACGGGCCGCAAATACACGTACAACGAGGTGATCGCCGAGGTGGACGGAGGCCGGGGGGCGTGGGACGATTTCCAGTTCCTCGCAATGCCCGACGGCACGAAGTACTGGATGCGTAAAATCGACATAGCCGCAATACAAGCATGAGACGAAGATCGACCAACAACACCGACACGATGACCGCAAGCGAATTTAGACGGCTTATTTCCGGCGATCTCCCCCGAAATAGTATAACTACACCGATCGGCAATCGAAAGGTCTTAAACGCGACGAAAACAGAGGAAAACGGGGTAATCTTCGACAGCCGACTCGAACGCTACATGCACGATCTGCTGAAATCGCACGGAATAGGCTTTCTGTTTCAAAAGCGCTACACCCTGCAAGAGCCGTTCACCTACAACGGGGAGAACGTTCGGGCGATCACCTACACGCTGGACTTCTACCTGCCGGATTACGACATGGCGATCGACACCAAGGGCATGGCCACCCAGCAGGGCAAACTCCGCATCAAGATGCTGAAGCGCCTGTTTGCCGACCTTGGCCGCACCACCACGATCGAGTTGCCCCGCACAAAAGACGAATGCGCCGCGCTGGTGGCTCGGCTGACTTCAAACCGATAAAACGAAAGCTATGCAGATCAATACCACCTACAACATGGATGCGCTTGCGGCGGCCCGACTGCTGCCGGACGGTTGCGTGGACTGCATCGTCACTTCGCCGCCGTACTACGGGCTGCGCGACTACGGTGTAGACGGTCAGATCGGGCTGGAAGAAACGCCGGAGGTTTTCATCGATCATCTTGTGACGGTATTCCGCGAACTGTGGAGAGTACTCAAGCCGGAGGGGACGTTGTGGGTGAATATGGGCGATAGCTATGCCGGTAGTAACCGCGGTGCTGACGATGTCAAACCCAAGGACTTGATCGGGATCCCGTGGATGCTGGCGTTCGCCCTACGTACTGATGGCTGGTACTTGCGTCAGGACATTATTTGGCACAAGCCGAACCCGATGCCCGAGAGCGTGACGGATCGCTGCACCAAGGCGCACGAGTATATTTTCCTTTTCAGCAAATCGGCCCGCTATTACTTTGATGCCGAGGCGATCAAGGAGCCAGCGACCGGGTGGAACGGATCGAAATTCGAGGATGGCAAGAACCTGATCAACCATCCGAACGTCGGCAAGAACCGGCAGCGCAAGCCGGCAGGATGGGACACGGGGAAAGGCGGCCACGGATCATTCCATCGCTCCGGTCGTGCGGAAGCGATTGAATACACCGAGATAGCGCCGGAAGCTTCAACGACGCGCAACAAACGAAGCGTGTGGACAGTTCCCCCGCAGCCGTTCAAAGAGGCCCATTTCGCCACGTTCCCCGAGGATTTGATCGTGCCGTGCATCCTTGCCGGGTGTCCCGCCGGTGGCCTCGTACTCGACCCGTTCAACGGCTCCGGCACCACGCGCATCGTGGCCAATAAACTCGGCCGCAATGCTATCGGTTTCGAATTAAATCCCCAATATATCGAAATAGAGAACAGACGCCGCAGTAAAGAGCTGGGGATATTTGAAAGCATTACGCTATGATCCGCTTTCTGTACATAGACCTCTTTTGCGGCGCCGGTGGAACATCTACAGGCGTTGAGGCGGCACGGTTGCACGGCGAGCAGGTCGCCAAGGTGATCGCGTGCGTCAATCACGATGCCAACGCGATCGCTTCGCACGCGGCCAACCATCCCGACGCGCTGCACTTTGTCGAAGACATCCGCACGTTGAACCTCGACCGGATGCTGGCCCATGTCGAAGCCATGCGGAAACAATACCCTGCCGCCCGCGTGGTGTTGTGGGCGTCGCTGGAGTGCACCAACTTCTCGATCGCTAAGGGCGGCCAAAGCCGCGACGCCGACAGCCGCACGCTTGCCGAGCACCTTTTCCGATACATCGACGCACTGCGGCCCGACTACATCCAAATCGAGAACGTCAAGGAGTTCATGACGTGGGGGCCGCTCGTGGTGAAAGTCGTCGAGGCATCGGCCGGTCATGGCGAATACTGTCCACTGGCGATAAAGACCGAGGGCACCGGCAAACACAAGCGCCGCACCATCGCCCCCGTGTGGGTGCCCGATGCCGCCCATCGCGGCGAGCATTACCGCCGGTGGGTGGATCGCATTTGCGCGGACGGAGGCTATCGGTTCGACCACCGCATCCTCGATTCGGCGGACTTCGGGGCCTACACCTCCCGCCGCCGGTTCTTCGGGATTTTCGCCGCCGGCCGGCTGCCCATCGTTTTCCCGACGCCCACCCATGCCAAGAAGCCCGCCCCCAACTTGTTCGACGCCCGCGCTAAGTGGCGCCCGGTTCGTGACGTGCTGGACTTGCACGACGAGGGCGCCAGCATATTCGGCCGCAAAAAGCCGCTGGTGGATGCAACCTTCGAGCGCATACACGCCGGGCTGGTGAAGTTCGTCGCCGGTGGCAAAGAGGCGTTCATGGTCAAATACAACTCCATGAGCCAAAGCGGCAAATACGTCGCGCCAGGCATCGACGATCCATGCCCGACGGTTGCGGTGCAGAGCAGGCTCGGCGTGGCAAAGGCGTGTTTCCTTGCCAAGCATTTCAGCGGATCACCGGCCGACCGTGCCATCAGCATCGACGGGCCGGCGCACGCCATCACAACGGTAGATCATCACGCGCTGGTCTCCGGCAACTTTCTGACGGCGTACTATGGTAACGGATACAACTCGCCAGTCGAGGCACCGGGGCCGACCGTAACGACAAAAGACCGGTTCCAACTGGTGCAGCCTCGGTTTCTGAATATGCAATACGGTAACGGAGGAGCGGTATCTGTCGAGGAGCCGGCCGGTACGGTAACGACGACTCCGAAGCACCACCTCGTTACGTGTCGCCTGGCGATCCCCGCCCGCAAGGGTCGCTATCTGCTGAATCCGCAATACACGTCCAAGTGTGGCAGCATCGAAACGCCGTGCTTTACGTTGATCGCCCGCATGGACAAAATATCGCCCTACATCGTCACAACGGAGCGCGAGGGTCAGCAGGTCGCTCCGTTTATCCGCCGCGAGGGCGATACGCTGATCTACGAGGTATATACCACAGACAGCCCGATCGTGGTGCAGATAAAGGAGTTCATGGCGCTGTACGGGCTGGTCGATGTGAAGATGCGAATGTTGAAGATTCCCGAACTGAAACGCATCATGGGTTTCCCCGCCAACTACAAGCTGGTAGGCACACAGGCCGAGCAGAAGAAGTTCATCGGCAACGCTGTTGAGGTTACAATGGCCCGCGTGATCTGCGAAGCACTGGGGCGTATGATTTTGGATTTTGAAAATGCAGCATGATATGAAAAGTATAAATTTATTCGGCCAAGAGGAGCACGTGTTCACGAATCGCGGAAAGTCGCAAAAAGGGCTTTTCAACGATTACGAGGGCTTTGTGGAAAAATTCAAGCCCAAGAAAACGACCGACGACTGCTATACACCTCCAGCGGTGTACGACTATGTTTTGCAATATGTAGCCGATCATTGCGATATCGACGGAATGACCGTTGTCCGCCCGTTCTATCCGGGTGGTGATTACGAGAGCCTGGTCTATCCCGATAATTGCGTGGTGATCGACAACCCGCCCTTTTCGATCATCGCTCAAATTGTCCGGTTCTATCTGAAACGAGGGATCAAGTTTTTCCTGTTTGCCCCGCATCTGACATTGTTCAGCGCTGACCTTGACTGTACACGGATCGTATGCGGCGCCGCTATCGTTTACGAAAACGGGGCAAAAGTAAATACATCTTTTTTGTCCAATATGTTCGGCGAAGCCGGTGTAATAGGTGATCCTGTGCTATATGAGGGGATCGACGCCATTTGCTCGGCGCCGAAAGCGGAATTACCGAAATACAAATACCCGGACTGCGTGCTAATGGTTTCGGATGTAGCGTACATCGTGAAAAACAAGGGTGAGATAAGGATAGACAAGCGGGAAATGCTGCACCGCTCTGCACTCGATGCTCAAAAAAAGCACGGGAAAACGATTTACGGTTCCGGTTTTTTAATCTCACATACCGCCGCCGAAAGAGTTGCCGCCGAAAGAGCAGCGGTGAAAAAAGAGGCTATAGTGTGGGAGTTATCCGAACGAGAGATGCGGATCGTTGAAAAATTAAGCGGGCAATAAATGGAACCAGCCAACCCTTTGCACGCCGAGATACGGCGCCACGTCCGCGAGGTACAACGCACCCGCCGGACTACAAACAGGATGCCCGCCGACGCTCTGGTCATACGCGACGGACTTATGCTGAAAACGCGGTTTTCCCAATCCCTCACCGCTTTTCGTGCCGTATTGGAGGAAATGGTCGCGTTGAGGTTGATAGAGATAGGTCGAACTATAAACGATACCTACGTGCGGGTTATTGAAGATTGATCGATCACCAAATGCAGCAAAAATTATTCTGAAATGGATATGAAAAAACGGATAATACGAGTATTCCCAACCAAGACGAATGCTACGCCAACCGACGAGCTGGTACGTATCCGCGAAACTCCGTCCTTTTTCGACGAAGCGGACGAGGTGCACGTTTCTGTAACGTTCACCTGGGACATACCGATCGCTGAATGGCTGGCGAAACAATGGGAGCCGGTTGCAACGGCAATGGGCCAATCCGACAATCACGATCTGTAACTGTATAAAACACTTTGGTAGATGAAAATAATCGTAACATTTTCCGGAGGAAAGGATAGCCTTGCGGCGCTGTTGTGGGTGCGCGAGCATATTACCAAGAACTTTACCACCGTGTTCTGCGATACGGGTTGGGAGCATCCACTGACCTACGAGTACATCAATCGCATCGCCGACCGGCTAAACCTCGACCTCGTAACGCTCAAGTCGCCCAAGTATGATGGGATGGTCGGTTTGGCCAAGCAGAAAAAGCGTTGGCCGTCCACCCGTGCCCGATTCTGTGCCCAAGAGTTGAAAACCAAGCCGTGCATCGACTATGTGCTCGACAACGTACAGGATAATATGCTGATGATCCAAGGCATACGCGCGGCGGAATCTCCGAACCGTGCGGCTATGTCAAAGCAATGCACGTACTTTAAGTACTATTTCGAGCCATACGGTTATGATAAAGCGGGCAAACCAAAGATGCACACCTATCGCGGTCACGACGTGCGGGTGTTCCGAAAGCAATACGCTGACGATCTACTGCGTCCCGTATTCGATTGGTCGGCGCAGCAGGTGATTGACTACATCCTCTCGGCGGGGCTTGAACCCAATCCGCTCTACACGATGGGCTATAAACGTGTAGGGTGCTGGCCGTGCGTCATGGCGAGCCAGCGGGAATTTCCCGCCAATCTCCGGATCGCATCGAGCAGATTACCACGCTGGAGCATGACCTGAAGTCATCGTTTTTTGGACCGGGTAAAATCCCCGCCCACGCGATTACCAGCGGCGAGAAATATCCGACAATAAACGATGTCGTGCGCTACGTCCAATGGCAGAACGCGACGGGCAGTTTGTTCGACGACGATACGGCGACCAGTTGTATGAGCTTTTACGGATTATGTGAGTAAAAACCTTTCAAAAATGAAATAATCATGGGAAATTTAACACTCAAAGAATTGGGGCGACGCGCATTTGAAACCGCCAAAGCGAAAGGGTTCCACGATGAACCGATCGACATCCCCCGCGCTTTAATGCTGACCGTTTCGGAACTCGCCGAGGCGCTGGAAGCCGATCGTAAGAACAAACGGGCCGACTTATCGGCTTTTTTCGATAAGGAACCCTGTGAAATCTTTCCGTTCCGTGAAAAGTTCGAGGTACACGTTAAAGACACGTTCGAGGACGAGCTGGCCGACGCGACCATTCGCCTGCTTGATTTATCCACCGCACTCGGCATCAATCTCGAAATGCACGTTCTGCTGAAAATGCAGTACAACGAGGGCCGAGGATATAAGCACGGGAAACGCTATTGACTATGTGGAGGCTGACAGACACCAGCGCCATGCCATACGGCAAATACAAGGGGCGTCCCATGTCGGGCGTCCCCGCCGATTACCTGCTATGGCTCCATGAGAACGGCAAATGTTCGGAAAGTGTAGCGCGGTACATTGAGGAGCACAAGCCCGCCATCGAGCAACGCAGGGACACCGAGGCTGCCGATCGGAAGCAGAAGACGGCCGACCGTATGCCATTCGGCAGCTACAAGGGCGAAGTAATAGCGAAAGTCCCTGCCGAGTATCTACTGGCCATGTATGAGAGTGGCAAGTGTCCCGCGAATGTGCAGGAGTATGTCGAGCAGAACATGGCGGAGTTGCATCTGCGGGCCGAAAGAGATGGCAGGTGCAGGAATGCGTTGAAATCAATGTATTTATAATTTTTTTTTGGATTATGAAAAAAAGCGACAAAGACTTGGCGAACGACATCCGACGACGGGCGAACGCGGCTAATGTATCCATTTCGAAGTTGTGCCGCGAGGCCGGCGTATCGCGACAGTGGTATGAGGATCTAAAACGCCGGACGCCCCAGCCGGTGGATTTGTACCTCAAAATCGACGAGAAACTGAAAGAATACGAACGAGGTAAGGCGGCCACCCACACAGCGGACGCTCCCCTGCAATAATCTGACGTTATGGAGATCAAGATCACACAGGAAAAGCGCGACGAGGTAGAGCGAATACAAAACGAGTTTCGCAGCAAGCTATCCCCCAATGAAATATTACGCGGCACAGCGCAAGGCGTCAATAGTGCGCTTACGCGCTCGATACCCCGCATAAACAAGCGGATAAAAGAGCGGTACAATATATCGCAGAAATACCTATCACGCCAGGCGGTAGTGTCACCCAAGGCTAACAGCGGCAGCTTGTACGGTGGCATCAAGATAAACGAAAACCGGCTACCGGTTATCGCATTCAAGCCAAAGCAATCGGGATCCTCGATTTCGGTGGCAATCCACAAGGGCAAGACAACCATGATCCGCCACGCCTTTGTCGCGACCATGTCCAGCGGGCACAAAGGGGTGTTTTCTCGCGGCCGCTATCAAAAACGTATAGGCTTCGTGCCCGGGCGAGAAAAGACGGCCAGCGGTAAGATACGCATCACAGAACTGATGACGGCCTCGCCGTTCACAATGGGCATTTCGCCGGACGTGCGGACGGACGTTGCGGAGTTTATGGGCAACGAGGTAACAGCCCGCGTCCACGGAATACTAACCAGTTGCGTGAACAAAATCGCGGCAAAAAACGGATGACATGAAACGGATAATACAGCACGGAAACAGTAGTAAGATGGCGATATATGTACGGAAATGCCCTTGCGGATGTCAATTTGAGTATGGCGCCGCCGATGTGGATGAAACCTTTTTCGATCCAAGAGATCGCGTAACGATGTGGTATGTAGAATGTCCCGAATGCGGAGATAAAACCGGATTTGAGAAACCCGATCCGGTAAGGTACGAACAAGAATGATTTTATAGGTTCTTCCTGGTCCCTACATCGGGGGTAGTCGGCATCGCGTTTTTTCGCCAGTCAGCAGGAAAAAATTATCATAGCAGGTAGCAAGCAGATACGAATGAAGAAAAAAGCGCCCAAAGGTTGGGTTAAAATATCTGATTTCGAAGAAACAACCGGAATAAGCGCCAAGACCATAACAGCGGCCATAAAGCGCGGATATATACCGGACAATTTCGCGGATGTCGTCGGGACGTCCGCGACTTCGCCGTATTACCTGAACCCACAACAGGCCGCCGTATGCTGGTATAAGTCGCTGAACTCGGCGCACCCCAACCAGCGCAAGGTCCGCAACGCGCTGGCGGGCTACATCAAAACCTTTGATAAAGCGGTGATCGAGCCGGAACCGACGGCCAAGGCTGTGGCAACTGCTACGATGACCTACGAGGACGCCCAATTACAGGAAAAAATCGCCAAAGCCAGGATCGCCGAGCTGGAATTACAGGAAAAAGAGGGTGCGCTGGTGTCGCGCGAGCGCATAAATGCCCAACTTTTCGCCGCCGGCAAGGAATTGCGCGACACATTGCTCGCAATCCCCGACCGAATAACGGACGTGGTTATGGCGGAAGACAATCGGGCAATCGTTCACAACACGATATACGACGCGATCGCCGATGCGTTGCAGAAGCTCGCGGATTTTCAAACAAGAATCGACCAATGACAGCCATTTTCAACGAGATAACCAAGTTTTTCCAGGGCTTACGACCGCTCGACCGGATCACGGTGTCGCAATGGGCGGACAAATACCGGTTTTTGTCGCCGGTCAGCTCTGCCGAATCGGGCCAATACCGGACGAGCCGCACCCCCTACCTGCGCGACATCATGGATTGCTTGAGCGTTCACGACTCGCACCGCAAAATTGTCTTCGTAAAGGCCGCGCAGATCGGAGGAACCGAGGGCGCCAGCAACTTCGTAGGCTATGCTATGCACATCGCGCCGGCGCCCACCATGTTCGTACAGCCGACCGACAAAATGGTCGAACGGTTGTCCAAGGGACGCATCGACCCGCTGATCGAGAATTGCCCCGAACTGAAGCAGCGCGTGGCTCCGGCCAAGAGCCGCGACAGCAACAACACGATCACGCAAAAGAATTTTCCCGGCGGTCTGCTGCTGATGGTCGGCGCCAACAGCGCAGCGGGGTTACGGTCTGTCCCTATCCGGAATTTGATTTTGGACGAGGTGGACGCTTACCCGCAGGACTTGGACGGCGAGGGATCGCCGATCGACTTGGCGATCGCCCGTACTCGAACCTTTCCAAACCATAAAATTTTCATGTTGAGTACGCCCACCATCGAGGGACTTTCGGCAATCGAACGGGAATTTTTGGAAACCGATCAAAACTACTATCATGTCCCGTGCCCGCACTGCGGCGTTATGCAGCCGCTGGTATTCGCAAATCTCAAGTGGGAGGAGGGCAAGCCCCAAACAGCAAAATACAAGTGCAACCATTGCGGCGAATTGATCGCCGAGCGGCACAAGATCACCATGTTAGCAAACGGCCAGTGGGTACCCGCCAAGCCGGAAAATGTAAATCACGATGTGATTGGCTTCCATCTTAATAGTCTCTATTCGCCCTACGGGTGGCATAGCTGGGAACAGATCGCGCGAGATTTCATTGCGGCCAAGGAGAACCCGAGCAAATTAAAGGTTTTCGTGAATACAACCCTCGGGCAGACGTGGGCGGAAAAGGGCGAGGCGCCGCCGTACAAAAATCTTTACAACCGCCGCGAGCAGTACAAAACCAACCATGTGCCCGCCGATGTGTGCTTCCTCACCGCCGGTGTCGATGTACAGCGCGACCGCCTGGAGTTAGAGATTGTCGGCTGGTGTGCCGACAAACGCAGCTATTCGATCGACTACCGCGTAATCGAGGGGGACACGGCCGGAACCGCCGTATGGGACGATTTGGCAGCCGTCGTGGGTGAACGGTGGCCGCGCAAGGACGGGATGGAGTTTCCTATCCGAATGATGGCGGTGGATACCGGCTACAACACGACGCACGTCCATACCTTTTGCCGCCGGTTCGTCGGTGATCGCGTCATACCGATCAAGGGTCAGGATCACCTCGGCATGGCGTTTTCACCACCCAAGCAGGTGGACATCACCAAGGCGGGTAAAAAGGTCGGAAAGATGCGCCAGTGGAATATCGGCGTGTCATTCCTCAAAACGGAGTTATACGCCCACCTGCGGCTGGAAAAGGACGAGAACGGCATCCCTCCGCCGAACTATTGCCATTTTCCCGAATATGACGAACACTATTTCCGTGGCCTTACCGCCGAGGAGCAGGTTGTCAAGGTGGTGCGGGGGTACCGAAAGTTGCAATGGGTGAAGCGGTACGAGCGCAACGAACCGCTTGACTGTCGTGTCTATGCTCGGGCTGCTGCGGCTATCCTCGGGCTGGATCGGTTGAACCCACAGCGTTTGGCGCAGATGGGTGGTGCAACCGCCAAAAAGAGAGACGCTCGTAACGACGAAAGCACCGGGCGCCGTCGAGGTGGCAGTTTTTGGGATGATTGATATACCGAGATGTCGGTATATTTAGAAAAGGTTTACCGAGAACTCGGTAAACCTTTTCGCGTGGTATTGTGAATGTAAAACACCTCTCATAAATTCGTTGCAAATCGTTACGCTGCCATGTCTTTTACAATCGAACAATATACCGCGCTCAAGGAGGCCATCGCCACCGGTGCGACAACCATAACCTACGGCGACAAAACCGTGAGCTATCGGTCGCTTGCCGAGATGAAAGATTTGGTTCGAATGATTGAGGAGGAGTTGTTTCCGGAACGCCGCTTGCGCCGTCGTCGCCTCGCTTGTATTGACCGAGGCTATTTCAGCAAAAGATGAGAATTTCATTTGAAATATCGCGTAGCCGTAAAAAACGGGCCTATGAGGCGGCCGACAAAGGCCGTCGCGGCAAGGCGTTCCGGTTGGCAAAGTCCACGAGTGTCAATAGCGAAGTATCGGCCGCGCTGGTTACGTTGCGGGATCGTTCCCGTAATATGGTCCGTAACAACGGATGGGCGCGGCGGGCTGTCGAAGCGATCACCAAGCACACGATCGGCGATGGCATCCAGCCGGCGCCTGACGCCGATTTGGCAACTTGCCAACTCGTAAAACGACTTTGGAGCAAATGGGCCAATTCGACCGCCTGCGACTGGTATGGCAAAACGACATTTTACGGGTTGCAGGAATTAGCGATGCGGTCCATCGCTGAGAGTGGCGAAGTGTTGATTTTGAGACGCTGGGTCATGCCCGACGACAACAACCCGCTACCGCTCCAGTTGCAAGTTTTGGAGGGCGACCAGCTCGACCACACCCGAAATGGCAGCAACGATATGGGTTATTGTCGGCTTGGGGTTCAATTCAGCAAAGAGGGGCGCCTGCTCGGTTACTGGCTTTTTGATTACCACCCCGGCGACAGCTTTATCGTTGCACCGGCGCTTGCCAGCAAGTTTTACCCCAAGGAGGATGTGCTACATGCTTTCGAGGTGTTGCGGCCTGGACAGGTCCGAGGCTTGCCGATCGGAGTGTCGGCGTTTATGAAAACGAGCGATTTTTCCGACTACGAGGATGCCCAGCTCGTAAAGCAAAAGGTGGCCGCGTGCTTCGCCGCATTTGTATTGGGGTCGGAAGATGACGGTGGCGAGGATGGTGCGATAGGTATCGAGCGCTTGGAGCCTGGCATCGTCGAACACCTCGGAGCTGCCGAATCGGTAGAGTTCGCCAATCCGCCCAGCGTGTCCGATTACGATGCTTACGCCAGCCGCATATTGCAGGGAATGGCCGCTGGCTATGGCATCACCTACGAAATGCTGACGATGGATTATAGCCGTGTGAATTTTACCTCGGGGCGCATGGCGAAAATCGACGTTACGGCCAACTTCAAAAGCTGGCAGTATTTTATGATCGTACCGCAGATTTGTGCCCCCGTGTGGAATTGGTTTATCAGCGCGTGTATGATCAAGGGAGAGTTGTCCCGATATATATCCGCCGACTGGACGGCACCTCGCATTCAGCAGCTCGATCCGCAGCGCGAGACCGCCGCACAGGTCGATAGGATCAAGGCCGGTCTTGCGACGATCAGCGAGACGATCCGAGAGATGGGGCGCGAACCCGAGGAGTTTTTCAAAGAATATAAACAGGACATCGACCGGCTGGCCGAGTTGGGTATTACCATTGACAGCGTGAATACCGCCGCTACGGTCGTCCAAAAAGAAAATAGCAATGGCAAAACAGGAAACGAATAACCGCACCATGGGCGTGCTGTACGGGCGGGCGCTCGTGCAGCCTACGACCATCGACCAGGAGGCCCGCGAGGTAGATGTCGTTTGCGCGACCGAAAAAATGGTTACGCGCTTCAGCTGGGACGAAGACTACGACGAAATGCTGGTCTGCGAAGCATCCGCCGTTCGAATGGACCGCGCAAATCAGGGGCTTCCGCTTTTGGACTGTCATAATTCGTACTCGGTGCACAGCCAAGTCGGTCGCACGGTCAAGGTGTGGATCAACGAATCGCGCCAGCTTTGCGCTCGCGTTCGTTTCTCCAGCCGTCCCGAGGTGGCCGGACTGTTCCAGGATGTGGTGGACGGGATCGTCAAAGGGATCTCGGTCGGCTACGAAATCTACAAGTTCGAGCGCGAGGAGCGCCCAAACGGTGCACGGCCTATCTACCGGGCTACCGACTGGATGCCGATCGAAATTTCCCTCGCTCCAGTACCCGCCGACATCGACAGCGGCATCCGCACAGGACAACAGCAGCATCCGGTCGAAATCATAAACAAACGAATCACAAATACCACCACCAACATGAAAAAAACGAGAGCAACAGAAACAGGTAAGACCATGGAGTACGTCGTCGAGGGCGATCCCGTAAAGCAGGGAGACATCGTAACCGTTGATGGCGTTAAGGGCGTTGCCCTTTCCGATGGCGAAGTGGGCGATACCATTACACTCACACTGATTGAGGAAGAGGTCACGCCGACTGACTCCGACGAAGCCAAAACGAACGAGGATGTAGTTGCAGCGGCCGAGGATGCAGCAGCCGCAGCCGAGGATGCAGCCGCAGCTGCTAAAGATGCCGCAGCTGCGGTAACTGAAGCTACCGGAGGAACGGAACAGACAGAAGAGAACCGCAAGCGAACGCAAGCGATCCAGCAAATGGCCCGTGCCGCTGGCCTTTCCGCCGATTACGCGCTGGCACTGGTCGGTACCGATCTTACCGTGGAGCAGTGCAGCACCGCGATTATGCGACGGCTGGCTAAACGAAGTCAGGAAAACGGCGTGAACGGTAACCATAGTGTCCGTGCGACCGGCTTGGATGCTGGCACCAAGAAGCGTATGGCCGTGGAGAACGCACTGCTGCACCGCATTTATCCGTCCAAGTTCTCGTTGGACGCCGGCGCCCGCGAATTTCGCGGCATGACCATGGTAGAGATCGGGCGCGAACTGTTGTCCGAGCGCGGTATCAACACCCGAGGCTTGGATCGTTCCGAAGTGGCCAAAATGGTTTTCAACCGTGCGCACAGCACCAGCGACTTTCCGCTGTTGTTCGAGGGTGTGATCAACAAGATGTTGCGGGCACAGTATGAGTTCGCACCGGAGTTTTGGGACAAAATCGCCCGACAGACCAGCGTGGACGATTTCCGTGCACGCGGTCTTTACTCGGCCGGTGTCGCCAATGGCATGAAGAAGATCCCCGAGGGTGGAGAAATCAAGTACACAACGCTTAAGGAAAGCAAGGAGCAGATCCGCGTCGAGACGTTCGGCGAGGGCATCAGTTACACCCGGCAGGCGTTCATCAACGATGATTTGGGCGTGTTCTCGATCATCCCGTCGGCATTCGTCCGCCATTGGGATATGCTCCGTGGAAACCTCGTGTGGGGTCTGCTGACCGACAACGTGAAGATGTCCGACGGCAAGGGGATTTTCGATGCTACCCACGGCAACCTCCTCACGGGTGCCAGCAGCGCATTAAGCGAGGAGAGTCTTGCGGCGGCAAAGACGGCGATGATGAAGCAGAAAGACATCGCGGGACAGATTATTCGCATGGTGCCACGTTACCTCATTGTGTCACCTGAGAACGAGATGATGGCCAAAAAACTGGTAACAGCGACAACGCCCGTCAAGTTCGAGGACGTGAACGTTTTCGCCGGTGCGTTCGACGTGATCGTCGAGCCGCGATTGACCGATCCAAAAGCTTGGTATCTGATGGCCGACCCGTATGCAGTGGATAGTCTCTACTACGCATACCTGGAGGGCAACGAGGGTCTGCGTGTGGACAGCACAGAGGAGTTCAAAACCGACTCCATGGACTATGCCGTCCGTGGCGATTTCGGTGCTGCGGCGATCGACTATCGTGGCATCGTGAAAGCAGCGGGGAAATAGCGTAACGGCAAACTTCCCGCAGGGGCGGAATTTATCGTGCCTGCCCCTATTTTAAGCAAAAACTAAAAATACAGAGCAATGAAAAACTTCATCCAGGATGGTAAGACCATCGAGTATAAAGTCGCAGAAACTGCGATCAAGAGCGGTGATGTACGCGTAATCGGTGACGTCGCTGGTGTTGCCGTTACTGACGGCGCCGTGGACGAAACCGTCGTGTTGAACGTTACGGGCGTGTACGAATTGGCCAAAGGTACCGGTGCAATCACGCAGGGCCAAAAGGTGTATGCTGCTGCCGACGGTTCCGGTATTGTGGCAACGGCCGAGGATAACAAGGCTGTCGGATGCGCTTGGGAGGCTGCCGACGCAGGCGATACCACGGTGTTGGTCAAGTTGAACGTATAACCTCCGAGCGTATGAACAACCGATTTGACAGGATGGCCAAAATAGCATCTTCGACCATTTCCAACCTTATGGGCGAACCCGCTGTTTGGCTATCCCCAAATCGGGGAAATATTCCCGGACGGGCGTTGTTCAAGGACCCGAGCGAACCCACGCAGATCGGAGACTCCGAGGGCTACGAATATAGACCGAGCACGGCCACCGCAGAGTATTACGAAGGTAATTTCGTCGGGCTGAAGCAAGCCGTGGATGCCGAAACGACCGAATACCTCGAAATACGTGGAAAACGGTATTTGATTACTGCGGTGGACACCAAATTTGACGGAAAAACCTATGTGGCGCATTTGACACCGCACGCCGAAAGCGAAGAATAGATCATGGAGCAACCAATGACAACCAAGGCAGACGCCAGCATGTCCCCTTACGAAAGGTATGAGGACGAGCTGGTCACGTTGTTGCAGATGCCGGGTGTCGATGTCAAGCCGTTACCCAAGATCGAGGCTCTGGAGTTGCCGCGTCAGACCGAGAAACCGCAGATTTTCGTGCTGGTAAACGGTACGGAGTTCGCCGAACGCGAGGAGTTGGCCGTCGTGGCTCAACTGGGAACCGTTCAATGCGAACTATTCATCCGCGCGAAAAACCGGCGGGGAAAACTGGGTCTTTTTGATGTTTACGAGGCGGCGAAATCCCGTCTTTTGGGGCATCGGATGCTGGGTGCGAAAACACCCATTTACTTTAATTCGTTCGGCTATGTTTCGGGCCTGCACAACTATTGGCAATATGCGCTTACATTTTCATTTGCAGCCTATACTGTCGAAGCAGACCGCCCCGATAGTGTGCCGACGATCAAGGAAATCAAAAACGAATTTACTGAAAAATGAAAAAGTACGAGGTAGTAAGTCCTTACGTTGTTTTCAGCGTTAAGGCCGGCGCAGGTCGAAAGGAGTACGCGTTGAAAAAAGACGATGCCGTCGAGTTGCCAGAGAATGACATCGCGGTTCGTGCGATGGTAGCCCGCCGCCAAATCAAAGAGGTGGCTGCGACAACTGTCGAACCGGCTGACAGCAAAAAGAAATAGCCGGATAAATACAAACCACGCCGGAAACGGTATAACAATTTTATGACATGGCAGATTTTTTACATGGTATAGAGCACATCAACGTCACCAGCGACACGGTGCCCGTGAACGACATCGTTACGGCGGTTATCGGGCTGGTGGGTACAGCGGATAAGGGCGACACTAACGTCCTCACGTTGTGCAAGAGCGCGGCGGACGATGCCGCATTCGGTACAAAAGGAACCATCCCCGAAGCACTTAAGGCGATCCGCATGCAAGACAGCACTGCCGGCAGCGCCTTGGTGTTTGTCGTCAAAGTAAAGGATGCCACCGCCGAGATCACCGGCGCCGACATTGTGGGTACGGTTTCCGAAACGGGTGAGCGTACAGGTCTTAAACTGTTTGAGACCGCAGGAAACAAATACGGCTTTGAACCGATGATCTACATCGCACCGCGATATTCCGCATTGGATGCAGTGAAGCAGGAGTTGATTGTCATTACTGAGAAAACCGAGGCGATGGCATATATTGACACACCCGACGGCTGGGGCTTCAACCAAGCCATTGAGTCGCGCGGTGCGGAGGGTGACTTTGCCACACTCAAAGCCGGGCAAAAGCTTCTTTTCCCGCATGTCCTTGTTGCGAACCCGGAATATAACCCGGATGTCGAGGACCCAGGGGAAAGATACCTCACGCTCCCGGTGTCAGCTTACGCGGCGGGTTTGCGGGCCAAAGTCGATTTAACAGAAGGATGGCATGTGTCATCGTCGAACCACGCCTACACGGGGATCGAGGGTACCGACGTGCCCATCACGTTCGCGCTCTCAGATAAAACATGTGAGGCCAACCTGCTGAACGCACAAGGCATCACGACAGTTGTTAATATGTACGGCAACGGCATTGTGGAATGGGGAAACTACACCGCAGCGTTCCCCAGCACCACCACTCCCGACGCGTTCGAGTGCGTTCGCCGGTCACTGATGATCATGAAGCGTTCGATCACGATGGCCTGCGCCCAGTTTATCGATGTTAAGCAGGTAAAACAGGCCGACATCGACCTGGTTCGCAACATCGTGAACCAGTACTACAACCGGCTGACAGCCGAAGGTAAGATCGTTTACGGGCAGTGCTTTTTCGACCCTGCGAAGAATCCGGCCACCGAGTTGGCACAGGGATACGTCACGTTTTCCAACGAGTGGACGCCCGCCGTGCCTATGCAGCGCATGACGTTCGACCACAAAATCGACATTAACAAACTCTCAACCATCGAATAGCCATGAATATCGCAAAAGTTTACGACGCAAACGTCTATGTGAACAATGCCAGCAAGCACGGGCTGGCGTCGGAGATCACCGCCCCGACCATTACGGCCCTTATGACCGATTACAAGGCTATGGGCATGATTGGTTCGGCCGAGTTTTTCAACGGGTTCGATAAACTCGAAACGACGATCAAATGGACGTATCCGGACAACGAGGCGCAGAAAGCTTTCGGAAATTTCCTCAAGCCCGTGGACCTGATGATCCGTTCCAGCAAAGCGGAATACGACAACACGGGAATCACGGAGGAGAAGCCCATCGTGATGTACATACGCGGGTACTCCAAGACACTCCCCGGTGGCGCGTTCAAGGCCAAGGAGGACACCGAACTGGAGTCCACCGTTTCCGTCCAGTATTATAAGTTGGAAATAGACGGTGAGGAGATCGTCGAAATCGACGTAATCAATAACATCTACAAAGTCGGCGGCGAGGACTTGCTGGCTGAACGTAGGCAAAACCTTGGATTGTAATGGGACAGCAAGCACTGAATCGCAAGCCGAATTTGTCAGTTCGGCGGCGGCTCCAGCTCGACGCCAACACCGAGATCGCTGAGATTGGTATCACGGTACGCAAGCAGATGGAGCTAACCAACAACAAGAGCCTGACGGACGTCGAGCGCGGCATGCACCTGATGGCCGCCAAAATTCTCGTAAACGGTCAGCCGATCGTTTACGACGATCTGATGGACGGCTTCACTACCGAGGAGATGGATAAGATCACCGAGTTCCTTTTCCCCGACGCAAAAAAAGAGGTAGAAAGGGACATCTCAAAAAACGGATAAGGTCCGACGCTGGCGCAAGGGTGCTAATCAGACAAATCCCACATGCGGATATTGTTTTTTTAGCACACTTCACCGGCGGCGGAATAGATGGCGTTCTCGATCTGATCGTGGAAGATTATTTTGCCTACTTGGACCGCGCAGTCGAGATTTACGAAAAAGAGATCACAACACCCCGCCGGGTGGTATTATCCGGCATCGAAAAGCGATAACGACACATGGCAGCCAACACTCTGAAATTAGCGTTCATTTTGTCTGCAACGGATAAAATGAGCCGCATTATAGACGAGGCCGTCAAAAAATCGACGGACAAACTTTCTGCATTCGAGCGTACCACAAGCAAAATAGGTCGCTCAATGACGAAAGCAGGAACCGTCATGCTGGGCGCGAGCGCAGCCGTCGGAGGTAGTATTTTGGCCGTTGGAAAATCGACAGCCGATTACGCCGGTGATATGTACGATATGGCCCGGGGAGCCGGGATCGGTGTAGAGGCATTCCAAAAACTTGCGTATGCCGGTAGGATGTCAGGGGTCGAAACTGAAAAATTGTCCGCGTCGTTAGTGAAGTTCGACAGAATGGTCGCCGAAGCTACCGGCGGAAATAAGACGTACATGCAGACGTTCGAGGATCTCGGTATCAAAATCAAAGACAGTGCGGGTAATCTCCGCCAGCCGAACGAGATTTTCGAGGATGTAGCCGATATTTTTCATAATACCGAAGACGGCATCGGAAAGACCGCTTTGGCGGTTGAATTGTTCGGCAAGTCGGGTGCCGATCTGATCCCTATGCTGAACGATGGCAAGGCCGGTCTAAAAGCGTTTTACGCCGAAGCCGAGCGTTTGGGACTTGCGTTAAGTAACGAGATGATTGCCAAGGGCGACGCATTTAGCGACCAACTCGAAAATATCGGAGAGCAGGTCAAAGGCGTTAAGTTACAGTTAGGTGCAGCACTGATCCCAGCATTGTCGGCGGCAACCGAAAAAATATCAAAGGTTATCGATAAGATAACAAAATGGGTACAGGAAAATCCCGAACTGGCCGCCACAATCGGCAATATAGCGATGACCACGGGTAAATGGATCGCTATATTAGGCACGGCTGCCATTGCGATCGGTAGCGTGACGTTCATCGTCGGGCAGTTCGGTAAGGTATTCCGAATAGTGTCTGATTCCATAAAAATTGGTACCAAAATCGTCAGCGAGTACAAAAACGGCATGTTGTTGTTTCGTATGCAATATGCGTTATTCTCCGTTTGGTCGAAGATCGCCGCCGCCGGCCAGTGGGTATTTAATACATCCTTGTACGGGTGTCCAGTGGTGTGGATTGTCGCCGGTATCATGGCGATTATCGCAGCCGTGGTATTGTTGGTCAAGTACTGGGACGAGGTGGCCGCATGGTTTAAAAAGTTGTGGGACGCTATCGTCGGGATATTCAAAGCAGCGTGGGAAGCGATCAAAAAGGTGTGGAGCACTGTAACGGGCTGGTTCTCGAACTTGTGGGGCAGGATCAAGGCCGGTGCGGGGAAAGCTTGGGATGGCATCAAAAATACCATCAGCAAGGCCCGCGAGGGAGTGCAAAAGGCATGGGGATCAGTGAAAGGCTGGTTCTCTAACCTTTGGGGTAACGTCAAGAGCGGCATTTCGAACGCATGGGGAGGGATCAAAGACTGGTTCAGCAACCTGCAACCCGTCGAATGGATGCGCGGCGCGTGGGAGAATGTGGGGACGTTCTTCGAGAACCTCGGCCCCCGCTTTTATGAGTGGGGCAAAAACCTATTGCAAGGGCTTTGGAATGGAATAACCTCTATGGTCGATAAGATTGTCGAGGGAATGAAGAATATCGGCCGTAGGATTGCCAACGGCTTCAAGTCTATTCTCGGTATCAATTCCCCATCCCGTTTGTTCGCCGAATATGGTCTGAATATCACGCAGGGGCTGGTCGTTGGCCTTGATCGAGGGGGTGCAATCGTCGAAAATGCTACCGAGGGCGTGGCCATGCAAGCGACCCGTGGAATCACGCAGTCGATGCAATCCAGCACGGTGAATACCTCGACCATTGTAGGCGGCGGGAATACCGGCCCGTCCATTACCTATGCCCCGCAGATCACATTCGCCGGATCGACTACGCAGGAGGTGCGGGACGAGTTCGGAAAAATGCTGAAGCAGCATGCGAACGAGATCATGGAACTGATTCGTAAATATGAAGAAAACAAGACACGTTTGTCCTTTGCGTAATAGCTGGCACCCATGTTTGCACAACTCGGAGATCACATATTTCAAGGGCTGAAAACTCCCGTATCGACCAGCGAGGCAGATGCCGTAAAATACGGCCAAATCCCTCGTGTCAATGACAAAGACGCCATCCAGCCGACTGGTGCCGAGCTGCGGGAGTTGAGCCTGACAATCACATATTCATCAGAATTTTGTGATCCGCAGGCCGAGATATATGCGTTGAAAGCGTCGATGCACGCTTTCGAGGTGCTGCCGTACATTACCGGAGACGGGCGAATTGTCGGGAAATTCGTTATTACGAGCTTGGACATCGCCAACCAGCAGTGCGCGGCGGATGGATGGGTGGAGCTGGCAACCGTCACCGTGAATTTGCTGGAGAGTCCCGGCGAAGAGGAAGCAGCCCCGACAGGGCGGGCGCTGAGTAGTCAGAAGCCGATCGCGGTGGCGCCTGTTGCGTCGGCTCCAAGCCCCGCCACAGGTATAACCAACGACGTGTCCGCAGCCAAGGAAAAGGTTAGCGGAATGAAGCAGTCGATTGCTAAGGTGAAAAGCAGGACCACCAGCCTTAAGCGCGGGGTGCGCGAGGTCCAGCAACTGGCCGCCGATGCGCAAGGACTCTATGCGTCGGCCAAAACGAAAGTCGCGGCAACAAAGAAAATAATCGATCGCGCTGGCGACTTGCCCACATCATTGGACGAAGCGATTGCATATGCCAGCAACCTCGCAAAAATCGACAACGTGGTGGATGTGTCGGTGCTGGAGATGAATGTCGGGCAGTTGTCCGACAGCGCGGAAAAAGTAACGACCAGCGCCACGCCGGTAGCGGGGTTCGCAGGAACAAAAGAGGGAGGCAATTAAATGTCAAGTTTCAACTATACGACCGTTGAGGGAGACCGGATCGATCTGCTCGCTGCCAAGTTTTACGGCAGTATGGACGGGATCGCCATCATATCGGATGCCAACCCGCTCATACCGCTTACGGCGGTCTTCCCGCTGGGCACGGTGCTGGTGATCCCGATCGTCGAAGACAGCGATATGCACGTAAATACAGACCTGCCGCCATGGAAACGTTAGAGAAAGTCATTGCGAAAATCACCGTCAATGGTAAGAACGTAACCGCCGACGTGTCGCCCTATCTCTCCCGATTGTCGTATGCAGACAAAGAGGAGGCGGAAAGTGACGATTTGACGCTGACGTTCGAAGATACCACTGACCATTGGAAAAACGGATGGTATCCCGAGCAAGGCGACACGCTGGAGGTGTCGATCGGCACGCCCGACGCTCCGCTGGATTGTGGACTCTTTGAGATAGACGAGATCGGGCTGGAGTTCCCGCCCGATACGGTTGCAATCAAAGCTATCGGTGCCGCTATATCCAAGGCGCTGCGCTCGAAGAACAGCAAGGCGTTCGAAAAGCAGTCGTTGAAGCAGATCGCCCAATACTTTGCGACGAAGCACGGGCTGAAGCTCGTGGGCAATGTCAGCGACCTGCAAAAGATAGAAGTCGAGCGCAAGACGCAGGAGAAGCAGACAGACCTCGCATTTTTAAGCAGGCTGGCCAGAGAGTACGGGATCGTATTTTCCGTTCGTGGCGATCAACTTGTGTTTATGGACACCGAGGAACTGGAGTCTCAGCCCGTGGTGATGACCATTCACAAAAACGAATTGAGCCGGGCGTCGTTCACTGACAAAACGAGCCAAGTATTTGGCGGGGCTGTCGTGGCGACCCGCAATATGAAGACCAACAGCGTCCGGCGATGGAAGATCGAGCCGTCAGACCAAGAGGGAGGCAAGGGCACATTGTCGAAAGACACGTGGCAGGGAGACGTTACGGTAGAGAACGAGACGCAGGCCCAAGCCAAGGCCAAGGGTGCGTTGAAAGAAAAAAACAAGGACAAAATAACGGGGAGCATCACCGTTGCGGGGAATGTCAAGCTGGTAGCGGGGATCAATATCGAGCTGACTGGCATCGGCAAGTTTTCCGGAAAGTGGCATGTGGTATCGTCGGCTCATGACCTCGATAATTCAAGCGGGTACGTAACCACGGCGACAATTAGAAAAATAGAGGTATAGGTATGTTTCGGCTGGGTATAATATCAGAGATCGGCGAGGGTGAGAACCTGGGCTATGCGCGTGTTTCGTTCGACGAGAACGAGATCGTTTCCGGCTGGCTGGCCATCCCGTCTATGGCTACCTACAAAACGAAGCACTGGATACCGGTCGAGGTAAATGCGCAAGTGCTGTGTTCAATGGACGAGAATTGCGAGCAGGGCGCCATTGTATTGGTACTTTGGAGCGATACGGACACACCACCCGACTGGGCTGGACCTGACACTATGGGCGTAAAATACGCTGACGGCGCCGAGGTGTTCTATGATGCCAAGGCGCATAAGTTGAGCGTGAACGCACCGGATTCCGAGCTGTCGATCGCGTGCAAAAAATTGAACGTCGAGGGTGAGGTGAACATCACGGGCGACACCACTGTTACCGGGGAGATCACCGCCAGCGTTGAAGTTACCGCCGGAACGCAGAAAATAAAATTAACAACACACAAGCACCCGACCAGTACAGGCGTGTCGGGACCGCCAACACCATAAGCGTATGCCCGTACAGAAATCAGCATTGAAAGCGGCGATCAAGGCCGCCATGCTCGCCGAACGAGACAAAACAGATAACCCCGAGGCGTCCGCCGATCGTATCGCCGAGTCCATCACGAACGCGGTGGCTGCCGCGATCGTCGAGGGGGTAAATACCGCCGTGATCACGCTGGCGAATACCGCCGGCCCAGTAACGGGAACCATAACCGCAAGCGCCGTATGATTGCACCGAACGACACACGAAACTGGCAGGTCAGCATGGACGATCCGGCGGCGATCGTCGAGGGGGTGGATGATATTGTACAGTCCATCAATATCATCCTGACGACCATCCCGGGCAGCGATCCATTGCGCCCGGAGTTCGGCAGCAACGTGTACCAATATTTAGATAAACCCCTGCCATCGGTGTTGGGAAAAATCATCTACGAAGCGACCACGGCCATCGGCCGGTGGGAAAAGCGCCTCGATGTAACCCGCATTTCCGCGAGCCGTAACGATGCCGCCCACACAGTTTTTAAGATCGAGGGCACGGTGGTAGGATCGGCAGAACAGATAACGATAACAACGATCATATAATGGCTATTGACAACAATATCCCAACATTCGTGGAACGTGATCCCGCCGTAATCATGGCGGAGAGCAAGGCAAAGCTGGAGGAGCTGTTGGGGCGTGAATTGCAACCTGCCCAAGTCGAGCAGTTGATCCTCAATTTCGTGGTGTTCCGCGAAACGCTACTTGTGAACCGCTTTAATGCGGGTATGCGGCAAATGCTCTACCAGTTCAGCACCGCGCCAATCCTCGATTACATCGCGGGTTTGGTGGCCGTCGAGCGTTTGCCGGCGGCCAGTGCTGGGTGTACCGTCCGCTTCACTCTTGTTGCAGGGCACGGCTCCGTTTTGATTCCCGAGGGAACCCGCGTATCGAGCAGCGACGGTTTGGCGATATTCCGCACGATCGACGACGCCATAATCGCCCCCGCCACTATGACCGTAGAACTGTCCGTTTTGGCCGACGTTGCGGGCAAGGTGGGGAATGGTTATGCCGTCGGTACGATTAACAAAATACTGGACCCGCTGGCGTTCGTATCGACGGTAGAAAATATCGACGTCACGGGCGGAGGTTCCGATGTGGAGAGCGACGCGCAGCTCCGTGAGCGCATCAAACTGGCGCCATCGCAATATTCATCGGCAGGATCTCGGTCGAGTTACAAGTTTTACGCGAAAAGTGCCAACGCCATGATTACCGACGTGTCCGTGTCTTCGCCGGTACCCGGTAGTGTGTTGATCGTTCCACTGACGAATGAAGAGGAAACGCCCGCGCAGGTGATTACGGATGTGTACAACGTGTGCAACGCTGAGAATGTGCGGCCGCTCACGGACACGGTAATCGTATCGGCGCCGGAGCGCGAGGATTATGCGCTCATGGTGGACGTGGTGCTGTACGACGGCGCCGATGCCGCGACCGAGCGGGCAAGTATCACCAGCGCCTTGGAAGATTTTGCCAAGGAGAAGCGGGCAAAGCTCGGTTTGGACATCATACGGTCGCACATTGCCCAAGCGTGCCGGTTGTCCAGCGTGTACGACGTTACGGTCGTCGCGCCGGCCGCAAACCTGATCATATCGGACGAACAATTTCCAAATTGCACGGGAATAACCGTGAACGTAACAGGATTTAGCCGTGGATGACAAAAACGTCATAGCAAGCGCGATCAGCGACAACGAACTGGCACGGGCCTTTTCGGAAATGGTGGCCGACCGATGGGACAACTGGGACCTATCGGAGTTCCTGCCGTACTTGGTGGACACGGTAGCCCCGAGCGCCTTGCCGTATCTTGCCGACCAGTTCGACATCGACGGGTTGCAAGGATTCGGAATGGCAGAGACCGAACAGCAACAGCGGGACATCATTAAGAAGTCCATCGCGCTGCACAAGTTTATCGGTACGCCGTGGGCTATTCGCGAAGCGTGCCGCACGGTGGGGTTCCCGATCGTCATTTTGGAGGAGGGCGTAACGGCTCTGCCCGGCGGCCCTGAAAGCCCCGAAGACTGGGCGCGGTTCCGCGTATTCGTTGAGGCGGATGATAGCCGCCACATCACCGCCGAGGAGAGCCGAAAAATACACCTGTTCGTCGAGTTCTATAAAAATGAGCGGTCGCACCTGGTCGAAGTAGGCTATTATCAGAGAATCGAGGCCAGCGAAATAGTCTTCAACACCAACGACTGGCTGAATGTTGAAGTTACCACCCGCCGACGTGCATTCTCGGCGGGGTTTAATCGTGGATTCAAATAAAAAGGCAAGAATATGGCAAAAAAAGAGGACTTAAAGGGGCTGCTTGAGCAGTATTTCCCGAACAACGACACGGGCGAGATCACCGAGCCGAAGATCAGAGAGTTTTTGGGCAAGGTGATAGACTTGATCCCCGAGATCGCCGGTGGTGATCTCGCCGGTACGTACCCGAGTCCGACGGTTGGCGCGAAAAAGATTACCGCTGCAAATATAGCCGATAAAACTATTACAGCGTCCCAAATCGCAGAGGAATCATTGAACGATGAGAGCATTTTCGCCGACGAAATAATCACCGGTCGGGTCATACAGAAAAATGCAATAACTGCGGAGCTACTTGAAAGGACTTTAGCGCCGTGTGTTGTGGAAGGTATTAAAAATATCAGCATATCCAACATTCTCACAATTCCGATAACTGATCTTTTTACATATAATACCGCAAATGGAAAATGGCAATCAACGATAGTTAATATTACGAATGCAACATCGTCAGGTAATAATGCAGACCTGGAAATAAATTGCGGCGACATCGGTATCGACAAAGTAAAATTCAGCCAAATGCCTGCGATAATTCCTGTTATAATTATATCGGATGGCGATATTATTACTGTTAATGTATCAGTAAAAAGTGAGTTTAAAGGTCATAGTTATAAATCCGACAATATAATCCTTGTCTCACAAGGTGGATATGTAAGCCTTATGTTGGCTAAAACGAATATTGGATATTTTGTAATAGGGTCAAACAATCGTACAGATTTCTAATTATGAAGCAGATCGTAAAACCAATAGACGGCGTCCTGCATTTGATCGCCTACGACCAGCAGGGACGTGAGTTGTGGAGCCTGCAACAAAGCAACCAAATCGTAAACGGGGCCTATGAGATCGCCGCCGAGGCGCTGGCAGGATTGCCAAATGCGGCCATTTCAAAGGTCGCGGCGGGAACGAACGGAACCGCGCCGACCGAGAACGACACGTCGATAACCGACCCCACTATCGTCGATGTGCAGACGGTCGAGTACCCCGCGCCCGACACCGTGCGCTTCAACTTCACCTTTGGCTACATGGACGCCGCCGGAAAGTCGATCGCCGAATTTGGGCTGCTGACAACCGATGGCCGTTTGTTCGCCCGCAAGGTTCGGCAGCCGATCGAGAAAACCGAATACATGACCATCAAAGGTTCGTGGGAGATCAGCGGCGCCGGTATGGCAAAAACCCCAACGGAAGCCCCGAAATACCCCATCACGCTCACCATTGACAACTATAAAACCGGCGACGTTGAGGATAAAGGTAAGTGGCCGATAATATCGCTTTACGGCGTGGGCGACGCGGATAATGTTGCCGACTATAAAATTTATCTTTTCCGCCGGACAAAAGGGCGGTACAAGTTTGCGAGCGGTCCTACTGGATCGACGCGTAAAATATCCAAGACCTGGAGGCATCCCAAGCATGGGGTATCTATCGGGCAGGCAGATTTTGCCCTTGAATTTGGAAACGAATCGCTCGACAAAGCGATAACTGAGTTTGGCATAGAAAAATTCAAGGAATCGACATTAATCTACAATAACTCCCGAGCAAGTTTTGGGCACATTGTAGGCTGGATGTTTTGGTACGACTCGGGCCTGGAAACCACCCGGCTTTGCTTGGGCTTAACCTACAAGATCGAAAAGGCAGATTTTGACAAACCTGACAGCCCTAACCCGGATTATAAAAATTTTATGATAAAAAACATCGGATTTGCGGCATTCAAAAATGGGATTCAGGTGAGTGAGATCAAGGAATTTAAGGTAGTATGTAGTGCATCCTACGGGAAATTGGAATATGCTGTTTTAACTGACTAATAGCCGTTATGCCCTGGATTTGACCGTTCGGTTTTTGCCAACGGTTTGACGAGTCGGTTTTTGCCACTTGGACGATCCAGCGGTCTTTTTTTACTGCTGGCGATATGATCGCAATACCGCCGTTTTTTAGAGAACAATAAACTATTATGCCCTGGATTTGACCGTTCGGTCTTTGCCAACGGTTTGACGAGTCGGTTTTTGCCATTCGGACGATCCAGCGGTCTTATCGGAATAAAATATAACGACAAATATGGATTGGACGACAATCATCAGTGCGGCGATCGCCGCAATCAGCGCGGGCGGTGGCATAGGTATTTTTTTCGACCGCAAGCACAAGAAACGGGCGGCCGAGTTAGCCAATGAGTCCACCGTATCGTCGCAGTGGAAAGAACTGTTCGAGCGATCGGAAAAGAAAGTGGATGCCCAAAGTGACAAAATCGAGGGGCTTTATAAAACGATCGGCAACATGCGCTCTCAACTCGACGGGCTGGCATCGCAAAAGGCCGTGCTTACTCTGTACAAGTGCTGTAAAGTAAATTGTCCCGATCGGGAGCCGCCTTTCGGATCACAAGAGAAAACACATAATAAAAACCACGAACAACAATGAACAACAAACAAATCGAATTTGTCAAAAAAGTGTACCCGGCAGCGGAACGACTGGCCAAGGCCGGCGGCGTCAGCCCCCTATTCGTAACCGCGCAGGCGGCGCTGGAAACGGGCTGGGAAATCCGAGGGATCGGTAACAACATTTTTGGGATCACAAAAGGAAGCTGGACCGGCGACGTGTCGCTGGAGCTGACAACCGAGTATTTCAAGACCCCGACTGTGGCGTTCAAGGCTCCCGAGCGGGTTGTGTCGGTCGAGCAAGTTGCGCCCGATCGGTACAAATATCGCGTGTATCGCCTTTTCCGTGTATACCCGACCGTGGACGCGTGCCTCGACGATCACTTGGCGCTGCTGAAGAAACCGATGTACGCCGATGCGTGGCCCTACCGGGGTGATGCCAAGGAGTACGCCCGCCGCCTGGTGGACAACACGGGCGCAAAATACGCCACGGCGCCGAATTACGCCGCTATTATGGCCTCGGTGATCGACACCGTGGCAAACATCGTAAAATCACTTTAGCCATGAGAAAAATCTATTACAACAACCTGTTGGCCCGCCTGCTGTTATGGCGGAAAGATTACGAAACAGCTATGATTTTCGGTTTCATCTGCACGAAGCGCAAACAGGCGCAGCCGTTGAGTTCAAAAGCAGTGAACCACGAGGCCATCCACGTCGAGCAGTATATGGAGGTTACGGCCGTCGCACTGCTTGCCGCCTTGATGCTCTCTTTGGCGTTCGGGTGGGGCGGTTGGCCATTCGTCGTGGCGCTCCTGCTCTACTACATCATCTATTTTGTTGAGGCGGGGATTTCGTGGGTGTACAACACCGTGCGGCGGAAGCTCTCCGCGACCGCAGCGGCGGACACGGCCTATTACGCATCCATGTTCGAGATGGAGGCGCACGCCAACGAGGGAGATAACCAGTATATTCGCGGCCGCAAATCGTTCAACTGGATCCGTTATTTCGGGAAAGTATGAAAAAGTATCTGATCGTGGCGCTGGTAGCGCTGTCCGTGATTACGGCATTTGGCTTCCTGATCCATCAAAACAAAAAATTGCGGCGGGAGCGGGACGCATACCACAACAACACCGAGGTACTGCTGAGCGAGGTGGAACGTTATCAAACCAAAAGCGGCGAGCAGGCCGTTAGAGTCGGCGAATTGCAGCTGCGGGTGGCGGAGTTGGAGCGGTACCGCGCCGACGATGCCGCGTTAATCCGCGACATGGGCGTTAAGAAAAAGGAGTTGGAGCAACTGACCAAGATACAGCAGCAGACCATTTACAAGTTGCAGGGCAAGGCCCGCGATACCGTTTTTGTCGAGGTCACACCCGACAGGGCCGCCGAGGTTCCGGCAAGGTGCGCCGAGCATCACGACGAATGGCTCGATTTCTCGTGCTGCATTTTCCCCGATAATAGCTACAAGGCCGACGTCATAAGCCGCGACCGGATTACCTACGTGGAGCGCGTCAAATATGCGCGGTTCCTCGGATTCCTTTGGCGAACGAAGCGTGTCAAGTCGCGCGACCAATCCATCATAAACCACAATCCGCACGCTGAAATTATCGACGCAGAGTTTATAACTATCAGAAAATAGCGGCTTGCAATCGTTATAAATCGCTATTTTGTTTGTCCATTGTTTGTCCAAAAAGAATAATCCAACACGGGCTCTTTTACAAAAAACCGCCTCAAACATTAGTTTGAGGCGGTTTTTGTTTGGTGGAGAATACGAGGCTCGAACTCGTGACCTCTTGCATGCCATGCAAGCGCTCTAGCCAACTGAGCTAATCCCCCGTTAACGGGACAAATATAGTGAAATTTTCCAAATCCTCGAAAAACAGAGTCGATTTCCCTGAAAAATTCGCTCCGACAGTCCGCTCCTCGCAGAAAAAACATATCCCCAAAGAGGCAACGCCAGTCTGTATGGCAATGTTTTTGCTCTGAATTACAACGATATGAAATTCAATCATAAACCGGTCCGGCATTTTCTGCATGCCGACAAAAAACGATAGGATATGGACAAGAAAAGACTGACCTCCGAAAACGGGAAACCCATTGCCGACAACCAAAACATCCAAACCGCCGACGTGCGCGGCCCCGCCATGCTGCAAGACGTATGGTATCTCGAAAAACTCGCCCATTTCGACCGGGAAGTGATCCCCGAACGCCGCATGCACGCCAAAGGATCGGGAGCTTTCGGGACCTTCACCGTGACGCACGACATCACCAAATACACCCGGGCCTCGATCTTTTCGCAGGTGGGTAAAAAGACCGACTGTCTGGTCCGCTTCTCGACCGTAGCCGGAGAGCGCGGCGCCGCCGATGCCGAGCGCGACATCCGGGGCTTCGCCATGAAATTCTACACCGACACGGGCAACTGGGACCTGGTAGGCAACAACACGCCGGTCTTCTTCCTGCGCGATCCGCTGAAATTCCCCGACCTGAACCACGCCATCAAACGCGATCCGCGCACCGGCATGCGAAGTGCCAACAACAACTGGGATTTTTGGACGCTCCTCCCGGAAGCGCTCCACCAGGTGACGATCACGATGAGTCCGCGCGGCATTCCGGCCTCGTTCCGCCATATGCACGGCTTCGGCAGCCACACCTTCAGCTTCTACGACAAGGACAACAAGCGCACATGGGTCAAATTCCATTTCCGCACCCTGCAAGGCATCAAGAACCTCACGGACGCCGAAGCCGAGGCGGTCATCGCCAAAGACCGGGAGTCGAACCAGCGCGACCTGTTCGAAGCGATCGAACGGGGCGATTATCCCCGCTGGCTGATGCAGGTGCAGCTGATGACCGAAGAGGAGGCCCGAAACTACAAAATCAATCCCTTCGACCTGACCAAAGTGTGGTATCACGGCGATTTCCCGCTGCATGACGTGGGTATTCTCGAACTGAACCGCAACCCGGACAACTTCTTCGCCGAAATCGAACAGGCGGCGTTCAACCCTGCGAACGTCATCGAAGGCATCGGCTTCTCGCCCGACAAGATGTTGCAGGGGCGGCTCTTCTCCTACGGCGACGCACAGCGCTACCGGCTGGGCGTGAACAACAACCTGATTCCCGTGAATAAACCCCGCTGTCCGTTCCACGACTACCACCGCGACGGACAGATGCGCACGGACGGCAATTACGGAGCGACGATCCCCTACCAGCCGAACAGCTACGGCGAATGGCAGGACAGCCCGAACCTGAAAGAACCGCCTTTGGAGGTGAACGGTGCCATCTACAATTACGACGAACGGGAACTCGACAGCGACTATTTCACCCAACCGGGCAAGCTCTGGCGGCTGATGTCGGCCGAAGACCAACGGGCGACGTGCGAGAACACGGCCCGCGCGATGGGCGACAGCGCCCTCTTCATCAAACAGCGGCACGTGCGCAACTGCTCCTACGCCGATCCCGAATACGGCAAAGGCGTGGCGAAGGCATTGGGTATCGACTATGAGGAAGCCCTGAAAGCGGAGGACCCGGCACACCCGACGTGGGATCCCCGCAACAAAAAGTGATTCGCAGCAGACGCACCGAAAGGAGGTTCCTCCATTTCGTTAAGATCGCTACAAAATCCCGGATGAATATGTATTCATCCGGGATTTTACGCAATACGTCCTCTTCACCCTGTCCGAACGCCCCGCAAAACAAGGCCCGTCCGGCACGAACGGCCCGACGCGAAAAGCCTCATACGATGGGATCGATGACGCCTCCGCCTCCGCCACTCTTTCCGGCTCCGCAGGCTTTCTCCCCTCGACAACGATACTTCGAAAAATGCCAGCCGACACCTTGCTCCCGGCGACAACATCGACAGGCCGGTCCGCACAAGCGGATCGGTTTCCTTGCAAGAGGCAATCAAGGACGGTATTCCAGCATCGTTCCGGGACATTGGACATACCTTTACGGGGTCTTGGCCGGCTCCGTAAAATACAATGCCGGACTGCGATCCCGCACTTTCGGGAGCCGCAATCCGGCGCTGCGAATTTCAAAAGGCACTATGCCTGCGGCGTATCGTCGCCGCCTTTATTGCGATTACGGTTGCGATTTCGGTTACGACGACGCCCCCGGTCCCGGCTGCCGCGATTACCCTCGCCACGACCTTCTCCGTGGCGGGACTCCACATTCGCAGCCGCGACGACACCTTCTGCAGGTACCGGACCGGCACTCTTCGCACCGTCGCGTCCACGGCTCCGACCACGTCCCCCGCTGCGTCCGTTTCCGCCACGGCCCGACCCACTGCGTCCCCGGCGGCCGCCATGACCGGAAAAAGCGGCGGGGTTATATTCAGGGCCTGCACCTACGGCTTCCGGCAAGGACAATTTCGGAATCTCCCGCTCGATAAACTCCTCGATACGGTGGAATTTACCCTGCTCCTCCTCGTTCACGAACGTAACGGCCCGCCCCGTAGCGCTGGCCCGCGCCGTGCGGCCGATGCGATGGATATAATCTTCGGGATCGTGCGGCACGTCATAATTGATGACCATGCCGATATCCTCGATGTCGATACCGCGTGCGACGATGTCCGTCGCTACGAGAATCCTCACTTTATTATTCTTAAAATCGAGCATCACCTGCTCGCGTTTCTCCTGATCCAGATCGGAGTGCATGGGAGCCACGTCGAGCTTCATACGCTTGAGCGTATGGGCCAACTCCTTGACCTTTTGTTTGGAAGAGGAGAAAATGATCGTCTTGGACTCCGAAGGCCAGGAGAACATCTCGCGGACGATCCCCAGCTTTTGGCCCTCGTAACAGATATAAGCACCCTGTTCGATCGCCTCGTTGGGCTTCGAAATGGCGATATTGACCTCGGCGGGATCGTTCAGAATCTGCTTGGCCATCTGCCGGATCTTGGGCGGCAGCGTCGCGGAGAACATCAGCGTCTGCCGCGATTTGGGCATATAGGAAACGATCTGCATAATGTCGTCGTAAAAACCCATATCGAGCATACGGTCGGCCTCGTCCAGAATCAGGTAATCCACATGCGAAAGATCGACGCGGCTGTTCATAAGGTGCGAAATCAGGCGTCCGGGCGTGGCGATCACCACATCGGCACCCATTTGCAGGCCGCGCTTCTGCTGGTCCCAGCCGCGGCCGTCGCCGCCGCCGTAAATTACGGCGGTAGAAACGGGCATATAGTAGGAAAAGCCCTGGAACTGCATGTCGATCTGCTGTGCCAACTCGCGCGTGGGTACGATAATGACCGATTTCACGACGTTCTTCTCATTGCCTTCGAGCAGCAGCCGGTTCAGCAGCGGCAGCGTATAGGCAGCCGTCTTGCCCGTACCGGTCTGGGCGCAGGCGATAATATCGCGCCCGTCCAGAATGATCGGAATGGTCTGCTCCTGCACAGGAGTCATCTCCTGAAAATTCATGGCGTCGATGCCGTCCAGCACCTCGTCTTCCAGATCGAGTTCGTCAAATCTCATACTATGCGTTTTCTTTCTTTTCCAATTATTACACTTCAAACGGGCGGGTTCTTTCGACCAACTCTCCCTGCAACGTCGCCGACGAGGAGGCGGTCACCCGCACCCGCACGTAATCCCCGATCCGGCACTCGCCGCGATCGAAGACCACCACCTTATTCTGCGACGTACGTCCGAAAAGCTGCCGGTCGCTGCGCTTGGAAGTACCTTCCACCAGAATTTCGAACTCTTTGCCGACATCGCGGGCGTTGCTTTCGGCCGAAAGCGTATTCTGCAAGGCGATGATTTCGTTCAAACGGGCCGTCTTGACCGAATCCGGCACATCGTCGGGCATGTGACGTTGAGCGAACGTATCGGGCCGCTCGGAATACTTGAACATATAGGCGAATTCATACCCCACCTCCCGCATCAGCGAAAGCGTCTGCCGATGATCCTCGTCCGTTTCGCTGCAGAATCCGGCGATCAGGTCGGTCGTAATCGCGCAATCGGGCATATAGCGGCGGATAGCGGCGATGCGGTCGAGGTACCATTCGCGTGTATATTTGCGGTTCATCTTCTCGAGCATCCGCGACGATCCCGACTGGGCGGGCAGGTGGATGCAGCGGCAGATGTTGGGTTTCGACGCCATCACCTCGAGCAGACGGTCGCTCATGTCCTTGGGATGCGACGTTGCGAACCGCACGCGCAACAGTGGCGAAATTTCGGCCACAAGGCGCATCAACTCCGGAAAATCGACCGCTCCATAGCGATACGAATTGACATTCTGCCCTAACAGCGTTACCTCCCGGTAGCCGTTCTCAAACAGGCTGCGAGCTTCGTTCAGAATGGTCTGCGGATCGCGGCTGCGCTCCACGCCCCGCGTATAAGGCACCACGCAGTACGAACAATAGTTGTTGCACCCGCGCATGATGGCGATATAACCGCTCACGCCGTTGCGGTCGAGCCGCACGGGAGCGATTTCGGCGTAGGTCTCTTCGCGGGAAAGCAGGACATTGACACCCCGGCCGCCTTCGCCCGCTTCGCGCACCAGGCGAGGCAGGTCGCGGTACGCATCCGGACCAGCGACGATATCCACGGGGTTCTCCCCCTCGAGCAGCCGTTCCCGCAAACGTTCGGCCATACAACCGATAATACCGACGAGCACTCCCGGCCGGCGGCGGCGCAGATGAGCCATCTCCCGCAAACGCCCCCAAATGCGCTGTTCGGCATTATCTCGGATCGAACAGGTATTGATCAGAACGACATCCGCCTCCTCGATCTTGTCGGTATAGACATACCCCTCCTGCTGCATGATCGCTACGACGATCTCGGTATCGCCGACATTCATCTGACAACCGTAGGTTTCTACAAAAAGTTTACGGCCCGCCCCCTGCAACGGACGCAAGGTATTTATCTTTTTTTCGTCATTCATATTCACAGTCCGGAACCACCCGGTAAAATTAGGACCGAAAAACGGGAATCGACGATCGCGGTTCCCGTTTCCCCGGTATTTCTGAAAATTACTGTGCCTGAATTGCACCCGCTTCCGGGAAGGGCTTGAAGCCCTCTCCGTAGGTATCGTAGGCATCCGTAACCACGAAGAATGCTTTCGGGTCGATCTCCTGTACCTTACGCTGTACCGCATGCACCTCCTTGCGATCGACCACCAGGAAAATCATATCCTTTTCCTCCTCGGAGTACATACCCCGTGCCTTGATAAAAGTAGCGCTGCGTTCCAGATCCTCCAGAATGAACGTCCGGAGTTTTTCGTTTTCATCGCTGATGATGAACAGCAACTTGTCGTACGACGCACCGTCGATCACCCGGGCTACGACCCGCGAAGCGAGAAAAATCAAAATCAAAGAATAAAAAGTAAGCACCCAGCCCGAACCCGAACTATCGCCCGTACCGAGACCGAAACCGATCACCACCAAGCCTGAAAGGATCACCACGCAATCCGCCAGGAAGATACCCGTGGAAAACTTGATGCCCGCATACTTCTGAAGCAACATGGCGATAATGTCCGTACCGCCCGTGGTAGCCTGTGTCCGCACGACCATACCCTGCCCCACGCCGATAACGACCGCACCGATGATACAGGTCAGCAACAGATCGTTCGACAAGTTGAGCGAACCGCCCAGCAATAGCGCCGGATCGAGATTGATACCGTCGGCCGTAAATGCCGCATCGGAATAGACCAACCGCGTCAGGATATTCATAAAACCGGGCGTGAACAGCGCAGCCACCACCGTCCGGGCGCCGAACTGTCCGCCGAAAACCAATACGGCGGTAATCATCAGCGGCACGTCGAACATATAGCCGAAAGTACCGACCTGGATCGACGGGAAAATATTATGCAATACGATGCCGGCGCCATAGACTCCGCCCGGAACGAAATTGTAAGGATTGATAAAAAAAACGAAACCGGATCCCATAATCGCACAACCGACAAACAACTGAATCCAGGAACGCCACCAGGCCCAAGACCCCATCGGCTCCAATAAAGCTTTCGTATTGATCATAAAGTTAACTGTTTTAGAGCGGTTAATAATCGATTTAATTTTGCAAATATACGAAAAACTCCCGGATTTCCCGTTCGCTTCGGACTATTTTCCCAAAAAGCCGCAGTATTTAAATTTTTTTCGTTTATATTTGCATATACAATCCTGACAAATAAAGGGCATGATACTGACTTACTATTGCATTATCACGATGATAATCATCGCCTACCTGCTCGGCTCGATCCCCAGCGCCGTATGGATAGGCAAAAAATATTACGGCATCGACATCCGGGAACACGGCAGCAAAAACGCCGGTACGACCAACATGCTGCGGGTGCTGGGACGCCGGGCAGCCCTGCCGGTCTTTCTGCTGGATTTCCTCAAGGGATTCGTCGCGGTCACATTGACCGAGATCCTCAAATACGACGCCTACATCAACGATATGTGGCTGATAAATATCAAGATCATCGCCGTATTCGCCGCCGTGCTCGGACACATCTTCCCCATTTTCGCGGGATTCCGGGGCGGCAAGGGCGTGGCAACGCTCGTGGGGGCGATCACGGGAATTTATCCGCCGGTCGTACTGCTCTGTTTCGCCGTATGGGTCGTGATCCTGATGATGACGCATTACGTTTCGCTCGCGTCTATCGTGGCCGGCTGCTGCTTTCCGATCTTCACGATCGTTTCGCCCAAGGTAAACCAATCGGTGCCGTTCATCGTCTTCTCATTCGTCACGGCCGTTCTGCTGCTCTACACCCACCGCAAAAATATCGTTCGGCTGAAAAACGGCACGGAATCCAAAATATACATCTGGAAGCCCCATCGAAAAGCGGACAAATAGCACGGTAAAAACGATTCGCTTGTTTGGCGAATCGTTTTTTATCGAATAAGGTCCGAAACCGGAACCATATCCGAATAGGCACAAAAAAATCCGACTGCTCCATCTCCTGCCCCAACGGTCATTCGGATCGCTTCATCCGCCCGTTTCAGATCGGACTTTCAATCCACGGTAAATAGCGAGCCGGAAATCGCCATTATTCAACACGCTTGTATTGTCCGATTTCGATCTATTTGTGTCTGTTTCCGCTGCGATCCGATCTGTCGAAACCGGCTGAAACGGCCTTGTAAAATAAAAACGAAGGCATCCCCGAATTCTTCCGACAAAAAACGGGTATTTTACCGATTGGATAGATTTTCATATATTTGCTCGCAACGAATACCGATTTGTACGAACTGTCAAAAAGCGAAACACACGAAATTTGCTTTGTTCCCGGCATATATTATCTTTGCCGGAAGAGGTTAAGAAGAATAACCCGAATCCGGCCGGACACCAGTCCCCCCGGGACAGGCGTTTCGCCCTAAAAATTGAATTATCCACTACTTGATACCGAAAATTCTATGTTACGCGAAAACCTGATTAATATTTACGAAACCAGCTTCCGGGAGAACTATGCACTGCCGGCATTGACCGACTATTTCAAGCAGGAGAACTTCACCTACCTGGAAATGGGCGCCGAGATCGCCAAGCTGCATCTGCTCTTCGACGAGGCGGGCATCCGGCAGGGCGACCGAATTGCGCTGATCGGCCGCAACAATCCCCGCTGGTGCATCACCTACATCGCCACGATCACTTACGGCGCGGTCATCGTGCCCATTCTGCAGGATTTCCATGCCAACGACGTGATCCACATCATCAACCATTCGGAAAGCCGACTGCTTTTCCTGGGCGACACGTTCTGGGACGCGATCGAAGCCGACCAGATCCGGAAAGTCGAAGCCGTCTTCTCGCTCACGGACCTGAACGCGATCTACGAGCGCCGGGATCCGAAGAAACTGACGGATTTCCAGAAGAACCGCGAAAATCACTTCCGCAAAGCCTATCCGAAAGGGTTCGGACCGGAGCATATCCGCTTTCACAAGATTCCCAACGACCGGATGATCCTGCTCAACTACACCTCGGGAACGACCGGATATTCGAAAGGCGTCATGCTCTCGGTCAATAACCTGACGGGCAACGTGCTCTTCGCCCGAGGAGCCATAAACACCCAAACCGGCACGAACTATTTCCAGCGCGGCGGACGCACGCTCTCGTTCCTGCCTCTGGCACACGCCTACGGCTGTGCATTCGACTTTCTCGCGCCGCTGGCCGTCGGAGGCCACATCACCCTGCTGGGCAAAATTCCCACTCCGAAGATCCTGATCGAAGCCATGCAGGTCGTGCGCCCCACGATCATTTGCTGCGTACCCCTGATTCTCGAGAAAGTCTATCGCAAACAGGTACTGCCGCTGCTCGAAAAGGGGCCGATGAGTATCGCTATGAAGATTCCGCTGCTGAATACCGCCCTGCGCTCGGTAATCCGCAAGAAGATGATGGAATCGTTCGGCGGAGAGGTGAACATCTTCATCGTGGGCGGTGCACCGATGAATATGGAAACCGAAGCATTTCTGATGAGTATCAAATTCCCGATCACGATTGGATACGGCATGACCGAATGCGCTCCGCTCATCAGCTTCACTCCCGACAACGAATTCAAGGCCGGTTCCTGCGGGCGTTTCCTCTCGGAATTTATCCAGGTGAAGATCGACTCGCCCGATCCCGAACACGTCGCGGGCGAGATCCTGGTGCACGGCGAGCACGTCATGATGGGTTACTACAAGAACGAGGAGGAAACCCGGAAGGTCCTGGACGAAAAAGGGTGGCTCCATACGGGCGACATCGCCACGATGGACCCGGACGGCACGCTTTACATCCGCGGCCGCTCGAAAACCATGATACTCACGGGAAGCGGACAAAACATTTACCCCGAAGAGATCGAAGACAAACTCAACAACATGTATATGGTCCAGGAATCGCTGGTTCTGGAGCACAACGGACGTTTGACGGCATTGGTCGTTCCCGACTTCGAACAGGCGGAGCTCGAAGGGATCGATAAAGAGGAACTGCCCCGAATCATGGAAAACAACCTCAAGGAACTCAACAAACTGTTGGCATCCTACGAACAGGTCGCAAGTATCACGGTCTATCCCACCGAATTTGAAAAGACGCCCAAACGCAGCATCAAGCGCTACCTATACAATACGGCTCTGCTGGAGAAATAGGCCGATTCGATGAAGCACGAAAAATCGCTATCGAAGAGTTTTCCGCCGACAATCCGACAAGTTTCCCTTCGAAACAGCTTGCCGCCTTTTCAGGCGGCAAGCTGTTTCGAAGGCTTCTCGGAAATCTTCACAATAGTCCATACGATTTCCTTACCTTCCACTATCTTTGCAGAAAACAGGATGCGCCTCGGAAAACGATGAACAAGTTCCCGTTTTCTTCTCGGCTTTCACTATCTTTGACACCGAACATTTCGCCTCGACAAAATGCAAATAAATTTGCGTTTGCCTCCGGCTTATCGCTATCTTTGCCAATATGAAATTCAGCAGCAAACAAATGATCGGAGAAAACCTCCTGTACCTGATGGTATGGATGGTGATTATCCTAGTACCGGTCCTCAACTCGAAAATGCTCGAAGAGGTACACGTCAGTCTGGAGAACATTCTGATCGCCTGGCTAAAAATCGCACCTTATCTGCTGATCTTCATCATCCACAACAGCCTGATCGCTCCCAGACTGTTACTGCGAAAACATCGTTATGTATGGTATCTGGTCGTCAATCTGCTGACCATTACGGCCGTTTTCTCGCTGGTCGCCATCTATGAAAAATACGCTCCATACGACACCGAACCCTACATCCTGAACGGCAAAGCGTCATTCACCGATCTGGCGATCTATTGGAACATCCTGCTGGGATTCTTCATGACGGGCCTGAACATGGGTATCAAACTGCTGTATCGCTCCCTGCGCGACGAACAGCAAATGGAGGAGCTCAGACGTCAGAACCTGCAAGCGGAAATGGATTATCTGCGATACCAGATCAACCCCCATTTCTTCATGAATACGCTCAACAATATCCACGCCCTGATCGACATAGATACCGAATACGCGAAAAGCGCCGTCATCGAACTGTCCAAGATGATGCGGTACGTTCTCTACGAATCGGGCAGCGAAACCATATCGCTCAAAAAGGACATCCAATTCATCGAGAACTACATCGAGTTGATGCGCATCCGTTACGACAGCAGCATCGATATATGCTTGGATTATCCGGCCACGATCCCGAACAAAGTGGCCATCCCGCCCCTGCTGCTGATCGTATTCGTCGAAAACGCGTTCAAGCACGGAGTAAGTTATAACCACGCCTCGTTCATCCATATCCGAATCGGCTACCGGGACGACGCGGTGACGGCCGTCATCAGCAACAGCCGTCACGAAAAATCCCGGCCGGGTACTACGGGTATCGGACTCGAAAATGTCAAAAAACGGCTGGCATTGATTTACCAGGACAACTATACGCTCTCGATCGACGATTCCGATCCGGCCGTCTATACCGTCAAACTCATAATCCCCATCATGCCATGCTGAAATGTATCGCCATAGATGATGAGCCGCTGGCACTGCGGCAATTACAGGGTTATATCGCCAAAATCAATTTTCTGAAGCTCGAAAAAGCATTCACCAACGCCATCGAAGCCCAGCAATATCTAGCCGGGAATCCGATCGACCTGATTTTCGTGGATATCAACATGCCCGACCTGAGCGGTGTGGAGTTCGTACGTTCGCTCGTCAGCCGCCCGATGATTATCTTCACGACGGCTTATTCGGAATACGCCGTCGAGGGATTCAAACTCGATGCGATCGACTACCTGCTCAAACCGTTCAGCTTCGCTGATTTCAGCCGCTCGGCAGCCAAGGCGCAGTCGCTGTACGAACTGCTGGCCTATCGGAAGACACAAGGAAACGCTCCTGCCCCGGAAGCCACTCCACGCGACCGGGAGTACATCTCGATCAAAGCCGACTACAAAACGACACTGGTACGCATCAGCGACATCGTTTATCTGGAAAGCGAAGGCGAATACGTACGGCTCCATCTGGACGACCGATCGACCATCACGACTCTTTTCCGGCTCAAGAACATGGAAGCGGCCCTGCCGTCGGAAATGTTCATGCGGGTCCATCGCTCCTACATCGTCAATCTACAACGTATCAGGAGCTACGTAAAAGGCCGGGTTTTCGTAAGCGACAGCGAATACATCCCCATCGGCGAGAACTACCGGGAAACGTTCCAACGGTACATCGAAACCCATTACCAGAATCTATAACGGAGAATCGCGTCCGAAATCTTGAGGAAAAATCGTACCCGTCCCGGAACGGGCATTCGACAGCCCGGCAGCAGACAACAAAGCGCGATCATATGCTTTCGGGGTACCTATGGGAGGCAAACATATGGCGGTGTGTCATAAAGGCGCACTGTTACGTCATTATCGGGATGCGAGTTAAATCATTTACGACAGTAAATTCCTGTTGCCCTTGCCCTCAATGCCTCGCACTGCATCCATTCTGACTCCCCTTAAGGATTGTGCTCGACACAGTCCCTTGTCGGCATTACAGACGCGGCCACAGCCAGCAGACAAGCCCCCTCGAATTCGATACTGTGAGCATGGGATAACGATATATGGAAAGATATGAATCCCCAATATAAACTCTGCATTCCCAGAGTACAGGCACGCTTGCCACCAACCCCGACCATGAGAGGCAAATCTTATTTGCAATCGGCCAGGCAACTCTGAATATCCAGACTGACCGGTTTCCCATTGACAGAAAAAGAGAGTGTGCAATCCTCGAAAGCGGTAAGTTTCTCGAACTGCAAAATAACGATGGAATTATCGCCCCAAATTGCATCGACCTTCTTTGCCTGAAAGGTTTTACCATCGTTATAAAGCACCACATCTTCGATCGAAAGTCCGTTGGTTTCATCACGGTCGGATGCAGGGATTTCAATTTTGATAGTTGTTTTGCCGTGTTTATTGTTCAGACTCAAAAATTTGGGAGTTGCACAGGCACTTCCTATCGCCAGCAGAGCGGCAGCGCATGAAAGAATAATCTTTTTCATAGCAAATGAATTTGAAGTGATGTAAAAGGGTTGATTTCCAATCGTTACGAAATAACATTCGAGATACGAAATAATGTCTTTTACTATATACAGAAGATTCCGATATTTTTTCAATAAATATTGTGTGTGGGGGCTTTTACTCTTTTCGGTGCAAAACTAATATAAAAATCCCCCCCCAAATATTTTGATTAAATTAACCAAAATATATTCGAATATGCAACAATATTTGGAAAAATCTATGAATCAGGCCCGCATAAAGCTCATGACTTACAAGCGGGGAAAACGGTCCATACGGGTATATCGCCCGTCGGCACACTCGTAACAATAGTGCGTCAAGCCGTTGGTCAGGACCACGTAACGGGCCCCCAGCACCGAATTGTACCGGACGGCCTGCGCCAGCACCTGACGGTCTATTCCGATCCCGGCAGCCTTGCACTCGACGAGCATCAGCGGACGGGCCCGGTCGTCCACGACCACCACATCGGCACGCTGCGGAGATCCGTTCATCGCTACGGCATACTCCTGGACGATCCGCATGGGCTGTGCTCCGCAATGGGAAATCAGAAACCCGATCAGGTGACGGCGCACCCACTCCTCGGGAGTCAGCACCAGGTAGATTCCCCGAAGCGGATCCCAAACGGTCATCTGCTCCCCACGCTGCGAAATCCGCAATTTGACGGCAGGAAAATTGAGCCGGGGATAGTCGGGAATCATATTCGGAAAAAATTAGTAACTTTACAGGGACAAATATACGAAAAGGCGACGGAATCCGTATCGCCCCGTATGCAAAGTGCCCCCAAGCCGCAGAATACAGCGCAAAGCGGGAGCGAGCGTACGGGCTCGCAGACAAAGAGTGCCGATCGTATCTTATTACTTAACTAAACAGCGAAAGGCGGACGGCGGGTCCAACTCGTCCGCATCCGCCCGAGCCGCATAAAAAATTTATCGCCTTATGAAGAGTCTTTTGACCTTGCTCCTTCTCTCTTCCGCATGGATGGCCTGCGCCCAGGATTACGCTTCGCCGGAGCCGGTCGAGATAGGCAAGGAGCTTTCCCGCACCACTTTCGTCGTCTATCCGACGGCGGAAGAGGCTGCCGCCGGATCGCGCGAAGCCTCCAAATACTTCACCCCGCTGACAGAGTGGGAAAAAACGACGACCGAAGCCGGCACGGAGTTCTCCACGAAATTCACGGTGCCCTTCGCCTGGGTAAACCGCCAGGTGCTCCTGCATGTGGAGTGGGCTTCGTCGGCTTACGAAATTCGCCTGAACGGGAAGGTCGCGGGATATTGCCAGAACGGGAGCAATCCGGCGGATTACAACTTCACCAAACAGGTCCGGGAAGGGGCCAATAATCTGACGATCAAGGTGCTGTCCAATCCTGCAAGCACCGTACTCGAAAGTTGGGCGCATCCCTCCGAACCGGCGTTAGGCAGTTGCTACGTCTTTTCCCAGCCGACCATCCGCATCCGCGACCTGTTCACCAAAACGTACCGAAACGGCAGCGTCTTCAACGGCGAGGTCGGCATCGTGGTGAAAACCGACGCGCTGAATCCCAAGAAAGCGAAAATCCACTACGAACTGCTGACGCCGCAGGACGAAGTCGTGACATACGGCAGCCAGGAGATCGAACTCGACATGCGCAGAGAAGACACCCTGCGTCTGGTCGCCCAGATTCCCGATACGATGGTATGGAGCGCCCGCAACCCGATACTCTACACCCTGCGGCTCAAGACACAGACCGAAGGCCGTTATACGGAGTACGTATCGCTCAAGGTCGGCTTCCGCACCGTCGGCAACACCCGGGGGCAGTTGGCGATCAACGGGTATCCGGCAGCACTCAAGGCCGTACCCGACTTGGGTACGACCGTATCGCCGAGCCAACTGCTCGAATGGAAGGAACAGGGGTACAACCTGATTCTGCTTCCGGCAGGCGGCGTATCCGGTGCGCTGTACGACCTTTGCGACCGATATGGCTTCTATGTCGTCGAACAGGCTCCGATCAACACCAGCCGCAGCGGTATGTCCCGCCGCAAGGGAGGGAATCCCAGCAACGATCCCGCATGGCAGGCGGCCTATATCGCCCGTATCGAGGAGAGCTACCACACCACGAAACTGCATCCGTGCGTCGTAGCATTCTCGCTCGCCGAAGATTCCGCCAACGGAGTCAACCTCTACGAAGGTTATCTCCACCTCAAGGGCCTCGAAAAGGAGCGCCCGGTTCTCTACCCCGATGCCGGCGGAGAGTGGAACAGCGACAAACTCCGGCTGTCGGCCGAACAATAAGGGCTATCCGTCAAAGAATAAAAAGAGACTGTGTCAAAACACCCTTTTTGAGAAATCTACCCCTGTTACAACTATCTGTAGCAGGGATAAATCTTTCTACTTCGCATTATGACCTACTCCTCTTTTTGACATACAAGAACGAAACAAGCCCCTCGAAATGCGATGCCCTGACAGCACGATACACCGGCATGCAGGAAACAAGCGCCCTCCTTTAGCCGCAGAAAGGCCACTCCTTATGCGCGAAACCGAACTCGCACCAGGAGATCACACGCCCCTGCCGGAAACCATGTACTCTGCATCAAAAAACCAAACAATCACCGAATGAATCGCTCAACCAATAAAAACCATATAGCCCACATCACAAAAACAACCGGCCCGTACAAGTCACATATACCGCGTAAAAAAAAACGTATAACCGACGTCATGAACCCACACCTTGCAGCGAGACTCACAGGACCTGGGCCGAATACAAGATTATAGGTCCGGACCGAAAATCAAATGCCGCCCCCTTCACGCCCCTTGACTTTCCGGCATAATTCGGCCTGACATCATTCCCGAAATCCAAATAAGACCGGCCTTTTTCGACCATCATCGTTCAAAACACAGATGTATGGATCCACTCTTTCGTCCGGGACAGGTACGCCCACAAAACCATCCATCACCGCTCTCATATCGCCCGATAAGAAAAGCCACTCCGAAGCTACCAACAATATCCCCGACCAATAACAAACTCCCCGAATCAGCCGGTAACACCCCGGCAGCCAACAAATTGCCCTGGACCATCAGAAAACATTTCCAGTCCCGGCCGTAAGCACGCCCAATTAACAGAAAAAAGCTTCTCTCGACAGATACTCCAAGCAACAAAAGAGGGGAAGAGAATGATCTCTTCCCCTCCGGGATTCCGTTACTCGTCGAAAGTTCAACGAATAACTGTTCGACTTCAAATTATCGAATATTCTCAGAGATGTTCTTCAACTGTGCATCCACATCGAAATCCACGTTTACCGTCGCCTCCTTTTTAGGCATATTGAAGATAGTGGCTTTTCCATGATCTGCACGCTCGCGCTCGATCTGCATGAACGAAGCCTGGCTGAAACGGATCGGAGCAGAGAAGCTCACCTTCGATACAGTCGATATGCTGGACTTATCCTCGCGCTTATCGTCGAAACCATCGGTCGGTGCAGTATCGATATCACCCTGATGTTCAGGATCGTTCAGCATGATTGTTTCGTAGCCCAACGGTCCCCAAGCACCGGATGCGTCCTGACCTGCATAGTAGAAGCCCCAAGGACCTACTCCCGGCGGGGAACAACGACCATGCTCAGCATCCTTATAGATGGCTTCAAACGGATAATTCTCGAAATAATCGAAGATCAACATATCCGACAGAGGCAGATCGCCACCACGAGGAGCATGGACAAAGACCCACGTGTGAGCAGTTTCCTTACTAGTCGGCTCCGCTTGGTAAACGCATACATACTGCACTCCCTTATAGTCCTTCCAAGCCGAGGGATAACGAGCTGCAAGTTCATCACCGTTGTAAACCTGCCATGTTCCAGACACAGTTGCGTTCTCATTACGCGGCAGCGGTTTCGACTCAACCCGGCCGGTCGACAAGTCGGACTGATAGGTACCGCTCGCATAAGCAAAACCATAAGCTACATACTGGGTACCGGGAGTACAATCGGTCGACAACGTCTTCCCACCCACATACTGCGTCAAGGCTCCACCGCCATCACCATGGATCAAATCGTCGAGGAACTTAAGCCAGTTGCCGTTATACGAATCGAAGACCTCTGCGTTAATGATACCAACATGGTACCAAACGTCGTCGTGAGATGGAGTAACTTTACAAGTGAAGCTACGCATTTCGACATCCGAGAACTCGAATTTCAGCTTAAAATCTGTAGGAGCGACATATTTCGGTGTCGTGAATTCGGTCACCGAAATATCGGTAGTACGATGTCCGTATTTGTCGAAACCGAAAATAAAGATTTCGTAAGTGCTCTCCGGCTCGATACGCCACTCCTGATCGGCCCCCATCTTGGTCGTCATTTCGCCTTTCTGCACCCATTCGTTGGTTTGCCAGTTGGGAGGGGTACCATCACCCAGACCCGAACCGGAATTATACATATCCAGACGCTGGAGCAAACGCTCGACACAAGCATTTTTACCGTATTTCTCGGCACTACCACCAGGATACATACCGATGAAATATCTCGTCTCCGGATTCGACGGCGTAATTTTGATCTCGCAATCCTGAGCCGCGACATTCAACGTCTCTACCGTGAACGTGCAATCATCGGTTACAGGAATCTCTCCGGTCGTAACCGTGAAATACTCTTCAGCCTTCTCGCTGTTGATGTTGTAGTTGTCATCCATACCGAAGCACCAGAAATAGTAATCGTTACCACCCCATACGCGCTGCGTAAGAGATTTGTTCAACATAAACTTCTGCTCGCCCTGATAAAGAGTCGGACGCTGCTCACGCGCACTTGCCTGAAGCTCAGACAAATACTCAGCACTGGTCCATTCATCAATCTTGTAAACAAAACTGTTCATCGTCGAAAACATCCACTTCGCCTCCGGATCGCTCGGAGTGATCGTCACCTCCACGTTATAAGGATTGTTATCAGGATAAGGCTCAGCATTCACCTGTTTGAAATCAACCGTGAAAGAGAGGTCGGTCATTTCGACATTCTGGGTCGTAAACTCCGCCTTGAAAAGGCCCGTAGTAGGTACACCATCAGACGTACAACCGTACACATACCCATAATATTCTGTATTGGCATTCAGATCCGTCACAGTATTGGTCTTCGAACCTTTCATGAGCAAGATGTTCAACCATTCAGACAACTCCATTCCCTTACTTTCTGCCTGTTCTTTCACCATTTCCAAATCGGCTTCAATGAATTCCTCTTCAGAATCGAAAGAATCGACATACTTCTTGGTCATAAAAGCACACAGATAGGTCTCACTCTCGTTCGAAGGAACGATCTGCATCGCACAACTGTTCGCCGTAATCGACTTCGGATCGATCGTAAGTTCAAACGACATAACACCACCCTGATTTACGGTAACGACTACATCGGCTGCCCCCATATAAGAAAGGGTGATCTGCCCCGAACGAGACTCGACGTCCTCATCGAGGGCGGTGTAATCAAACTGGACGTATCCCGGCTCCCTGTAATTGAAATTCGTGATCCAATCCACGTTCGTCGTCGCCGTAACAACAGACGATTTATCGGCACCCTGAATTTCATACGCCAAGCGGCCCGTCCCGGCGTTCTTCGATAAGGAAAGCGTAGTTTTGGCGACAATAGTGGTACTGTAATTTGCACCATCATCGTCGCTACAGCCACTGCTTGCACTTACCATTGCGAGCATGGCGACGAGCGCCATCGCAAAAGAAAAATAACAAGTGGTTTGGTGAAAGAGTTACCAGATCGAAATCCGGACACCCCTTCGGGGTTAATAAAAAATTAAAAGTTAGGTATTAAAAACATCATAAAAAAGCGAAAATTCACCATGCAAGTATCGTAGAATAATCCTAATACACAATATAACCAACAAAATTCAATTCTTTTGTCCCGTCCGTTCCCCAGCGTATTCCTGCGATAAAGCAACTGCACCGAACGGAATCAATATTCTCGCCTTCATTCGGAATCGAATTCTTAATCCGAAATTCCCTCAAAGGTAGGAAATTAATCTAACTTAAACAACTTTTTAAGACAGTTTTTTCAACAAAAAAAGCGAATCAAAAATCACAATATATTGAATATCTTACATTTAAAATTCAAATATTCGTACCTACAAAAAATCCCCCAAAAAAATGATTTTTAGCCCTCAGGCGGCGTTTTTTCCATCACCTGGACGGATGTACCGAAATAATAAATCTTGAAACATAATAATTCGGTAACCAGTCGATGCACCCATATAACTTAAATAATATTCTATTTAGTATATACACAAGGTAAAAAAAGCAAAATTCCGTTTCGAAGCCCTCCTCTGCATTTTTTACGAAGAAAAAATATTTTTTTCTTGCAGAAATAAAAAAAACATCCTACATTTGCACCTGCAAACGCCTCTTTAGCTCAGTTGGTAGAGCACGACACTCTTAATGTTGGGGTCCAGGGTTCGAGCCCCTGAGGAGGTACGGAAAGGCGGAAAACTTAAGTTTTCCGCCTTTTTTATTGTCCAAACAGCCCCTTATAGCTGATATATCTTACCGTTTCGTGTATCTTTGTAATTGGATCCCACCGTAAAGGATCTATGTAGGATAAAAAAATTTTACAAAGTCCCTTATTCAGCCGAGGTATAAAGATAAATTCAAACAGGTTATGGAGATCAATAAAGATAACTGGAAGCAGATCGATCTAAATGTGGACAGCCTGTGGTTGATCCCCGAAAGAGATAGGCAAGGCAAGCACAAGAATATCTATCACGGCAATTTCGTTCCCCAACTACTCAAACGCTTACGAATGCCGGAAATACCGTGCTGGAATTGTTCGCAGGCAGCGGGACTACCCTGTTCGCATATGAAAACCTGCGCAAAGATTATATCGGATTCGACATCACCCAAAAAATTATCGATTATGTCAATAGCATTATGAGCGAATGGTCTTCGATCAACTACGCAATCAAGAATGTCGATGTCACCGATCGACAGCCGTTTTCCGAGGCGATCGCAGCATAGCTGGGCGAAAGGCACCGAGAGTAGGTCGATTTTATGATCGCTCATCCGCCTTATCTGGACATCGTAAAATTCACCGACGACAGCAGGGATCAGGCCAATATTTCGAACATCGATGCTTTCTAGAAAAAAGCTCTGCTCGGACCGTATCTACGGCATACGGATAATTGAATCCGGATATTCCGATTCATCGATGGAACCAGAATACCTGCATTTTATGATCAGAATGATACCTCGTAATCGAATTCTTTTCCGGAGAAATTTCATCCCAACCGCAATGATCGCAATAAAACCCGTTGAAAGGCGGATAATTCAACAAGACACAACTGTCTGCACCGACAGGTTTATAGACTTCGTAATAATGCACGGAGTTCCGCAACGGACTCGTTCTGCGAATCAGAATTTCATCCTTACCGTCGAAATCGACATCCTCGAATACAAACGGCCCCCGATCATCCTCACCTTGCAATGTACTGTAATCGAAACACAATGTTCCTTCGGTCTTTCCGACTCCCGGATTGAAGACATATTCCCCTGTTTCATCATACCACCCGGGAATTGAACTTTCATCACAATAATGTTCACAAAAAATATCGTATCGACAACCGGTCGATTCGTTGTAAAACGACAGACGGCACGGCCCTTCAAGTCGGTTTCCCAGTCCCTGTGGAGTATCGAACGCAAATAATCGCCCTTCGACACGATACCCCTGAACATTCGGTTCGTATTCGAAAGAAAACGATATGGGATTATAGATTTCTACATTCCGGGAGGTATCGCTCCTTTGCATCCGGATCAGTTCCAATCTTTCGTCAGTAACTTCGTAAACATAAATCGAATCCCCATTTTGACGGCCGTCTTGTTCCCAAATCGCAAAAGTCTGCTGAATCGCAGCAAGTTCGAAGTCCGCCTCCCCCTGTTCGTTATATTTTTGCAACAACCGCCCGCTTGTCGCATCGGCCAGCCGATCCGGTACAAGCAAAGTTTTTCGCCGCTCCCGATTTTGTCGCTTCCGAAATGTGGACCAACTGCTATCGTGCACCCCGTCATGTGCATACAAGACAATCGTCCCAACCGCCGGATAGAACTCCGTTTCGTTATCGATCTCTGCGAAAGGCAGATAATCTTTCCGATGCAGACCCTTTGCCGTAATATCGAAAACCGTGTACGAATTTCCCTGTCGATCCATTCCGAAATCGTTCACCAGCAACTCATCCTTTCCGTCGAAGTCCGCATCGAAAAACTGAAAAGGAGTATAATATCCCAACGGTGAGTTCGGATAATATTCTCTATTGATGGAATCAGTCGCAGATACGTAATCGAAATAATAGACATCCCCATTCCGATGACCTTGAAAATTCTTTGCGAACGTAATATCCATCAACATAGGATTGGAGTATTTCCCCGTATCGGCATACTGAAAATTCCGGCCGCCGGATACAGAACGGAAATTCATCACCCACTGGCCGGTTTCACTATAAGCATCGAACGGCATCCAACACGCCGTCACCTCATACCCGCAAACAAGTCGATTGTATTTGACATACACACGAATCGCACGATCCTGCCCGGCAGGTATCACCCCATTCAATCTATTTATCCAAACGGAATCCGCCGGCTCCGCACTCCGCCGATACAGTCGCCGACGCTCCGAAGATTCCGGATCGCCCGAATCAGCCGGACAAACTTCATTCTCCGTATCTGCAATTGCAGCGGAAAGCATATCGCTGTCCGGTGCTACGGGAATTACAGGAACTGTGGCACGATCATCGGAAGTACCGACGACCGGACGCCCGCTCCGGCATCCGGTCATCGACAATACTCCCAAAGTAAGTGCACAATATATTAATCGTAACATTACTTGAATTAATTCTTTTCAAGTTCTTTAATACGAAAGAAATCTGTCCAATGAAACCTACTTTGCGCTCTCTCCGTCTGATCATTAAAATAACAATCTCCGCTAAAAAATTTTTGATTAGCATAAACAGCAGATTCCTCAATCATAAATTCGTCTGTTACTCGAAATTGATATCGAGGAGTCCCATTCTCCAATACAACAATTATATCCGTAGGAATTCTTTCCGTCTTGTCACCAAACAAATCTTCCCCTCGTACATGAGTGTAATCACAGAGTCTAACCCAATGATCTTTCGATAAACAACATACATTATTCTCATCCCATCCTACTATATGACTTCTCCAAACAACCTTTTTGTTAGGCAGAAAAGAAAATGTTTCTATATCAAGCTCAGACGGATAATCGTTGTAAAAATATTCAAGCAATTGAGAATTCATTTTACACTTCGTATAAGAATAACCAATAATATTATATAAAGGAATCTCAGTGTTAATATTACTCTGAGGTTCATTATCTCTTTTACAGCTAACACTACAAAATATCACAACTGCAAAAAACACGATATATTTCATCTTACTTAATCTCATAACTTTCATACCCCTTGAAACACATTCGTAAATTAAATCTTTTAAAGTAGTCCAGAAATTCTTTGAGATCGCATTGTGTTTCAATCTCAATCAATGTATTGTCGTCGCATGACTTATCCCGACATAGCAAAGCGACAGAACCTCTGTTCCCGCTCGTCCAAACATCAAATCCCACAACCAAATACCTATTCGGGTCATAATTATCCGGCAATAGGCTTTGAAAATTAGACTCTGGCATAAAATCGCTTATATCGGCAGCAACGGTGCCGATAAGATCGTTGTACTGAGTTTTCGCTCTCATAATTTATAAGGTTTTTATCGCCCGCACCTCGACGATAAATAATAAAAAGGAAAGCGTGGTGCTGAAAACTTATTTTAGAAAGTCAGGTCGTAGGAAATTCCACTTTTTAGCATAAAATAAGCAACAGCCCCACGCCTATATCCACAAGTGGATACGACGCGAGAAGATGTCCGCCTATTCTCTGCTAAAAAGTGGAATTTCCTACGTTCGACTTTCGAGAATAAACTTACACTTTCCGTGTATTCAATATGTCATCGCAAATATAGCGATATAGACGGAAAATGCAAAACATCCTGCCCTTTCGGGCGCCATTGCCGTTATGAACGGTGCAAAGTTCCTTAAAACAAACATTTTCTGCAACAAGTGCAACTGTGGATTCGAAACTTTGTTAGTTGCAATTTGGGGCTGTGTCACCTATGATTTTGCGGATCGTACGGGCCTCACACAACGAAAGGAGGGCGCTGAACTAAAGTTCAGCGCCCTCCTTCGTCTTCCAAAATAATTTTACTTTTCGGAACTCTTCTCGAGCCCCATCTTTTCGATCAGGGCCTTGGTTTCGGGCTTGTGGCCCCGGAAATTCACATAGAGCGTCATCGGATGTTCGTGACCGCCCTTCGAGAGAATCTCGCGGCGGAAAGCCTCCGCCACTTCGGGATTGAAAATACCCTTCTCCTTGAACAGCGAGAAGGCATCGGCCGCAAGTACCTCGGCCCACTTGTACCCATAGTAACCCGCAGCATATCCGCCGGCAAAAATATGACTGAAAGCCGGCGACATCGCGGCTCCATCAACCACAGGCAGGATCTGCGACGGAGCCATCGCCGTCCGCTCAAACAGTTCGACATCGCCCTCGAACGGCTTGTCGATCGAATGCCATGCCATGTCGTTGAGCGCATACGCGACCTGACGGACGTTGAAATAGGCCGCCTGATAGTTCTCCGCTGCGACGATCTTGGCAATCAGGTCGGCAGGAATCGGTTCTCCGGTCTTGTAATTCACGGCCCACAAGTCGAGGAACTCTTTCTCGGTCGCCCAATTCTCCATGATCTGCGAAGGCAGCTCGACGAAATCCTGATATACGTGCGTACCGCTGATCGACTCGTGCTCTCCCTCCGAAAGAATGGCGTGCAGCGCGTGTCCGAACTCATGCAGGAAAGTTTCGAATTCACTGAAAGTAAGCAGTGAAGGTGTCGTATCGGTCGGCTTGGTGAAGTTCATCACCAGCGACACCAGCGGGCGGGTTTCGTGTCCCTCGACGATTGAAACGCTCCGGAACTCGGTTTCCCAAGCCCCGCCGCGTTTGGTAGCCCGGGGGAAGAAGTCGAGGTAAAGTTCCGCCAGGAAGCGACCGTCCTTGTCGGTCACGTCGTAAGCCGTCACCTCGGGATGATAGACCGGGACTTCGGGATTCGGCGTGAAATTAAGGCCGTAGAGCTTATTGGCAAGCAGGAATACCCCCCGCTTCACACTGTCCAACTGCAAGTAAGGCTTCACCAGCTCCTCGTTGAGCTCGTATTTCTCATGGCGGTACTTCTCCGAGTAATAAGCCATATCCCAGGGCATGACCTCGCCTTCGAAACCCTGCGAGCGGGCATACTCCCCGATCGTATTGTAATCCTTCACGGCATACTCCTTGGTCTGGGCAAGCAATTCATCCAGGAAAGCATTGACCGTCTGCGCGTTTTCAGCCATCCGATCGGCCAGCACGTAATCGGCGTACGTCGGATACCCCAACAGGTTGGCGATCTTCAAACGCAGATTGACCATCCGCTTGATGTTCTCCGTATTGTCGAACTCACCGCCCAGGCAGAGGGAGTTGCTGGCTCTCCAAAGCTTCTCCTTCAGCTCGCGGTTGGTCGAATACTCCATGAAAGGGACGTAACTCGGCGCCTGAAGCGTCACCGTCCATCCCTGCTCGCCACGGGCCTTGGCTTCGGCGGCCATACCGTCCCGCACGAAATCGGGAAGCTCGGCCACCTGCGCCGGATCCGTGATATTGATCGTAAAGGCATTCGTGGCAGCCAGCACATTGCGGCTGAACCGGAGCGAAAGCTCCGAAAGTTCAGTCGAATATTGTCGGTACAGCTCCTTGTCCTCATCGGAAAGGTTCGCACCGCTGCGCACGAAACCGTTATAGGTTTCCTCCAGCAATTTCTTGTCCTCTTTCGAAAGGAACCACCCCGGATGTTCATAGACGGCCTTCACACGCTCGAAGAGCTGCGGGTTGAGCGATATGTCGTTGGACAGGGCCGTCAATTTGGGCTGTACGTTCTCGGCCACCTGCTGCATCTCGGGCGTAGCATCCGCTTCGAGCAGGTTGAAAAAAATACCTTCGACCCGCGAAAGCAGCCGGCCCTGACGATCGAGCGCCACGATCGTATTATTGAAGGTCGGCTTGGCTGGATTGTTTACGATCGCGTCGATTTCGGCACGCGACACAGCGATCGCGGCATCGAACGCCGGTTCGTAATCGGACACCCGGATCCGGTCGAACGGCGGGGTTTCGTGCGGCGTATTCCACTCCGCGAGCAAGGGGTTGTTCGTATCAATTTCAGGCAGTTGGGCGACGGGCATCGTATGGTCCGCGCATCCGGCTGCCAAAGCGGTTAAAAATGTCATAACAATCTTTTTCATCGGTTAATTAGATTTTAGGCTTTTCATTCGGTTCGAGAGTCACGACGGGCACGGCAAGGCTGTCGGCAGGTTCTTCGGGCAGCTCCTCCATCAGGCCGCAGGCCACGAGCATCGCCCGTTTATCGGGATCGGCCCCGCGAAAATCCCGGTAGAGGGTCATACCGTCCGCCGAACCACCCCGCGAAAGCAGCGTCCGGAATTTCCGGGCGGTCGCACGGTCGAATACGTCGCCGGTCTGTTCGAAAGCCCGGAAAGCGTCTTTGTCGAGGACCTGCGCCCAGATATAGAAATAGTATCCCGACGCATAGCCCCCATCGAAAATATGCAGGAAATAGGGATAGCGGTAGCGGGGCTGTATCTGCGGGATCAATCCCCGGCGACCGTACACGGCATCGGCTTCGAACTCGTTCACATCGAAAGGTTCGTACTCCGTAATAGCGTGAATATCCATATCGGTAAGAGCGGCAGCTACCAGTTCGGTGACAATGAAGCCCTGGTTGAACTTGCCGCTTTCGCGGATGCGTTTGATCAAGCGTTCGGGAATCACCTCTCCCGTCGTATAATTGATCGCATAGTGGCGCAGCACCTCGGGTTCGGTCGCCCAATTCTCCATGATCTGCGAAGGGAGCTCCACGAAATCGCCCTCCACCCTGCCGAGCGACCGGTATTTCACGTCGGCGAAAAGCGCATGCAGCCCGTGCCCGAACTCATGAAAAAGGGTCTGGACCTCATCGAGCGTAAGCAGCGAAGGCGTCAATTTGGTCGGCGGAGTAAAATTGCATACGATGGCGACCACAGGAGCGATGCGTTCGTCGCCTTCGTAGCGCTGGCTGCGGAACGCGGTACACCACGCACCGCTGCTCTTGCCGCTGCGCGGAAAAAAGTCGAAATAGAGCACGCCCAAATGAGTCCCGTCCACGTCGAGCACCTCATATACCGAGCAATCCTTGTGGTAAACCGGTGCGACCAACGGACGGAACGTAATCCCGTAAAGCCGGTTCGCCAGCGAAAAAGCGCCTTCCCGAACATTTTCGAGCGAAAAATAGGGCCGCAGCGCAGCATCGTCGAGTGCATATTTGTCCTTGCGCACCTTTTCGGCGTAATACCACCAATCCCAGGGTTCGAACGTCGCCCCCGGCACATCCCGCTGCAACATCGTATTCATCTCGGCCATCTCTTCCTTGGCCCGATCGAGCGCCGGAGTCCACACTTCGTTCAACAACTCATAAACGGCAGCGGGCGTTCCGGCCATCTGGTCGGCCGTCACATAAGCCGCATAGGAGGGATAGCCCAGCAAGCGGGCTTTCTCGTTGCGCAAGCGGGCGAAATCGTTCACCAGAGAGCGGTTATCGTACTCGCTGCCTTCGTTGCAGCGGTCGATATACGCTTTGTACAACTGCTCCCGCAAATCGCGTCGAGCAGAATACGTGAGAAACGGAATCCGGCTGGAAGCGTCGAGCGTAACGACCCACGCATCGTTCATCCCCAGCTCCGCAGCCTTCTCCCGGGCTATGCCCTGCACGCTTGCAGGAAGTCCGTCAAGCTGTTTATCAGTCAGTTTCAGCACGAAATCATTCGTCGCCCGAAGAACATTATTGCCGAATTTCACGGGCAGCAGCGCCAATTCGCCGTTAATTTGGCGCAACCGCTCCTTCTGCTGCGGATCGAGCAGCGCTCCGGCCCGCACGAATTTACCGTAAATCTTCTCCACCAGGCGCGTCTGCACGGCATCGAGACCCAAGCTGCCGCGACGGTCGTAAACGGCTTTGATCTTGTCGAAAAGCACCTCGTCGAGCAGAATATTGTCCCGATGGGCGGCCAGCAACGGCATCGCCTGCTCTTTCGCAGCCAATAGCTGATCGTTCACGTCGGCCGAACAGAGCATGTTGAAAACCAGCCCCACCTGCTCCAGCATCAAGCCCGAGCGGTCGTAAGCCAGGATGACATTCTCGAAAGAGGGCTGATCGCCGTTGGATTTGATGGCGTCGATCTCGGCTTCCTGGATCGACATCGCCCGCTGGAAGGCAGGCAGAAAATGTTCGGGCCGGATCCGGTCGAAAGGAGGCACGCCGTAGGGCGTTTCCCACTCCTCGAAGAACGGATTCTCCGCCACCTCTTTGCGCTGGTTGCATCCCGTAGTCATAAGCAGAATCAATGAAATTAAAAATAAAGAATATCGCTTCATCGGTTCGTTGGATTTTATTTACCTTTGCAAAGGTAAACAATTTATAAAAAATGCAACTGTTTTACGCCCCCGATATCGTTCCTCCGGAATATACGCTCAGCGAGGAAGAGTCGAAACACTGCATCCGCGTGCTTCGCATGACCTGCGGCGAAGAGCTGCACATCACCGACGGCCGCGGCAACCTCTACCGCTGTGAAATCGTGGACGACAATCCCAAGCGCTGCCGGGTACGGGTGCACGACACCAACAGCGAATTCGGCAAGCTGCCCTATCGCCTGACGATGGCCGTCGCCCCGACGAAAAACAACGACCGGTTCGAATGGTTCCTCGAAAAAGCCACGGAAATCGGGGTCGCGGAGATCATCCCCCTCGCCACGGAGCATAGCGAGCGACGCACGCTCAAGCCCGAACGGGAGAACAAGGTCATCACGGCTGCCGTGAAACAGTCGCTCAAAGCCTACCACCCCCGCCTGCACGAAATGACCCCGCTGCGACAGGTCATCAAGCAGCCCTTCGACGGACAGAAATTCATCGCCCACTGCGACGCTCCCCGTTCGGCCCTGGGCAAGGCATTCCTGCCCCGCATCCTGCACAAAGGAGGCGACGTACTGGTTCTGATCGGGCCGGAAGGGGACTTCTCGCCCGAGGAGATCGACCTGGCCGTCCGGGGAGGTTTCCGCGAAATCACGCTCGGCTCGCAGCGCCTGCGCACGGAAACGGCCGCCGTCATGGCGACCGCATTGGTGGCTGCCGCCAACGAACCCGAAATCGGAACGGACGACAGACAACCGTCTTCAAAACCGGCACAATGAAACAACTTTGGGAAATATTCTGGTCGTTTTTCAAAATCGGACTCTTCACCTTCGGAGGCGGCTACGCCATGATCCCGCTGATCCAACGCGAGGTGATCGACCACCGCAAGTGGATCCCCGCTTCGGAATTTCTCGACCTGCTGACCCTGGCACAATCGGTCCCCGGCCCTATTGCGATCAACACGGCCGTCTTCGTCGGATACAAACGCTCGGGGCTCCGAGGCGCCTGCGCATCGCTGCTGGGCGCCGTGCTGCCGTCGTTCCTCATCATCCTGGCGATCGCCCTCTTCTTCGCGGGCATCCGTCAGAACCCCGTCGTCGATGCAGCCTTCAAAGGAATGCGCCCGGCGGTCGTTGCCCTGATCATCGCTCCGCTGGTCACCCTCACGCGGGGCATGCACTGGAGCATGATCGTGCTGGCCGCCGCACTGGCCGGACTGATCTGGTGGCTGGGTCTTTCACCGGTACTGATTCTTGCCGCCGGTGCAGGTGCAGGCATCGTCTGGGAATTGTCTATCGCAAAAAAGAGTAAGCAATGATATTCTGGGAACTGTTCGTCAGCTATCTGAAAATCGGATTCTTCGGCTTCGGCGGCGGTTACGCCATGCTGTCGCTGATCCAAAACGAAGTGGTCGTCCAGCACGCCTGGATGACCAACGCCGAATTCGCCGACATCGTGGCCGTATCGCAGATCACGCCCGGCCCCATCGCTATCAATTCGGCGACTTACGTGGGTTACACAGTTGGAATGCAAAGCGGCAGCGTATGGTACGGTATTCTGGGCTCGGTCATTGCGACTTTCGCGGTCTGCCTGCCGTCGATGACGCTGATGATTCTGGTCGCCCGCTACATCGCCCGACTCAAGGGCAATCCGCTGGTAAGCGGCGCCATGCGGGGACTCCGCCCGGTAGTGATCGGCATGATTGGGGCGGCCGCGCTCCTGCTGATGTTTCCGCAGGACGCAGGCGACGCCAGCTTCATCGACTTCTGGAGTTGGATTCTCTTCGGCGGCGTACTCGCAGGCTCCTACTTCAAACTCAATCCGATCCTGATGATCGTCCTCTCGGCTGCCGCAGGCATCGCGATTTATCTTTAACCGCTTACTCTCCTCCGGCGACGAAGAAGATGCCGCCCGTAAAGAGCACTACCAGGAAAGAGATCAGGGCCAATGCCGTAAGCACCATGAATCCGATGTGCACGAAGCCCCATTTCTCGCCTCCGTGCGGCAGTTTCGGCGAGGTCAGAGCCGCGATAAGACCCACGATCGGCGTAAGGATCAGACTTAAAACGAACGTCCAGGCGAATCCGATCTTGCGGCGGCTGCCGACGAGCCCGATCAGCACGGAAATAAGACACCAGGTCAGGATACCCAGCACAATAGAGAGCGTAGTCATAATTTCATAAGTTTTTCAAACCGCTCTGCCCCGTGCCGGCAACCCGATCGTCGGCTACCTGGCAAAACGACAGTACGTCCCCAGGGGAAGCCGCTTGCCGGCCCGGTCGTCGAAGCAGAGTTCTCCGAATTGTTCTTCAAACGGCGTGCCGAAGGCCTGCCGCACGGCGGTCGAAGCGAGCGTTGCCGACAGCCCCATCGAATAGAGGTTCAACACCAGGAACGCTCCGCACGGCTCCAGCAACCGGGCACAACATTCGAGCATCTCGCCGATGTTATCCTCCAGAATCCACTTTTCGCCGTTGGCACCCCGTCCGTAAGCCGGAGGATCGAGGATAATTCCGTTGTAGCGATTACCTCGCCGCACCTCGCGCTGCACGAATTTGAGCGCGTCTTCGACGATCCAGCGCACCCCCTCCAAGCCGCTCTGCTCCATATTCTCCCGCGCCCAGGTCACGACCTGTTTGACCGAATCCACGTGGGTCGTATCGGCTCCCGCAGCCCGGGCCGCGAGCGTCGCTCCGCCCGTATAGGCAAAGAGATTCAGGACCTTCGGCGTCCGTTCCTCCGCTCTCATCCGCACACAGTTGTCGTAGATGAAATTCCAGTTGGCCGCCTGCTCCGGAAAAAGCCCCACGTGTTTGAACGAAGTGAGGCCCAAGCGCATGCGCAGCCGCATCCCTTCGTAGGCGTAGTCCACCGTCCACCGGGACGGCATCCCGGACCGCAACCGCCACTCCCCGCGTTCTTCGCTGCGTCCGTCGCGCAGGAACGAGGCGTCGGCCAGGCGGCGCCACTCCTGCTCCGTAAGACTCCGCCGCCAAATGGCCTGCGGCTCAGGCCGGCGCACGACATAACGGCCGAAGCGTTCGAGTTTCTCGAAATCGCCGGAGTCGATAAATTCATAATCGGGAAATCGGGGAATCAGGGTTTCAAACATGGAATTATCTTTTATCATACATCATATAACGAATTTTCCGGTCCCGTGCACGGCATACTGCCGACATCCTTCTTTTACCGGCCTGCAGCGAACAGGTGTGGGCCAAGCAAATTTCACCAAGCCGCCCCAGCAGAAACGGAACTCGCCCGCAACTTCCACCGCCGAAGAAACAAGACCGTTCCGGCCAATCGGAAGCACGGGACCCTTTTGTTATTTTCGATCGCTCTCGTCGATCAGGCTCATCTCGCACCGGGCACAGTCGAACCGGAGCCGGTATCGGAACCGGCCGCGCACCAGAAACAGCTCTCCTTTCAGCGTCGGATGCTCCTTCAGGCACTGCCCGATCTCACGCCGAATGCAATAGGCCGAACGCATGACCGGATGCCCTGCCGTCGCAGGTTCCAAATCGAGTCCGCGTGCAATTTGCCGCACCCCGTGATCGCGGTAAAACTCCTCGGCCAGACGATTCGTAACATTCTCCTCGGCCGCAAGGACTTTCGACGGATAGGGCGCCGACCGATCCTCGGGCAAAATCGCATGGACGACAGGGCGGTCGAGCCGCGCCCGCCGCAAACGCTCCAATCCTTCGCGGCGCAGCTCCGCCAGCAACGACACCGGCACGAAACGGTCGCACCCTTCGGAGCGAACCTCCCGCACGTCGAAAATCGTATCTCCGCTGCGGGAAAGTTGTGCGGCGACGGTTTCCAACATCTTCCGGGAATCTTTCGCCGGTTCGAACACCCCGTCGCGCGTAACCTCGGCCGCAACCCCCTCGCAATCGGTAAAACGCACCGTTACTCGCTGCGGCGTTATCGCCGCGTCGGCACGCACGGGAATCACGCGCCGCGTACGGCTGCGGTCGAGGGCCAACGAAAAGCGGCGGTCGAAATTGCGGAACACCTCCGCCCCGGGGACGACACCCTCCATCCGGTTGGGCACGATCCGATTTCCGGCGACCTCATTGACATTGGTACCCGCCAACCCGTTTCGGGTCCGGAAACAGATGCCGTCCCCAGGCGCCAGGTCGTGTGGCTCGGCCAACGTGAAACTCCGGCCATCGACCCGGGCTACCCGGCCCACGAACTCGCCGACAGCTTTGGGCGTGTCGAACGATGCGACTCCCGCCCGGCGACCGTCGAAGAAATACTCCGACTCGCCCCGCGTGAAACTCTTCGAAGGATCCGGCTGAAAGTCCGGCCGGCTCTCTCCCACCGACGAGCGGCAGAATCCCGGCCGTGACGCGAGCTCCCGATCGATCCGCTGGCGGTAATGGCTCACGACATTTTTAATATATCCGACATCCTTCAGGCGTCCTTCGATCTTGAACGAGGTAATCCCCGCATCGATCAGCTCGCCTATACGGTCCGACAAATTCAAATCCCGCACCGACAACAAATGCCGCCCCTTGACGACCGTACGCCCGGACTCGTCCACCAGATCGTAGGTCAGGCGGCAGGGCTGGCTGCAAGCGCCCCGGTTACCGCTGCGTTCGCTCATCGAACGCGACAGGAAACAGCGGCCGCTGTACCCCACGCAGATCGCCCCGTGGACGAAACACTCCAGATCGCCCCCGCAGGCGGCGCGGATCGCACGGATCTCGTCGAACGACAAGGCCCGCTCCAGAATCACGCGGGCAAAGCCGCAGCGCTCCAGAAAAAGCGCCTGCTCCGGCGTGCGTGTGGCCGCCTGTGTCGAAGCGTGCAACTCGACCGGCAGATTCATCCGCCGCAGCGCCATGTCCTGCACGATCAGGGCGTCCACCCCAGCGGCGATCAGCTCCCTGGCCTGCCGCTCGGCTTCGGCCAATTCGCCGTCATAGAGCAACGTATTGAGCGTAGCATGCACCCGTACACCGTATTGATGGGCATACTCTACCGCCCGGGCGATCTCCTCGGCCGAATTGCCCGCCGCGTGGCGCGCACCGAAGCGGGCGCCTCCGATATAGAGGGCGTCGGCGCCGTAATCGACCGCAGCGACGGCCGCCTGCAAATCTTTGGCGGGAGCAAGTAATTCGATGGATTTCACGGTGCTTTGTCGGAAAATATGCCGAAGAAAAAACCCGAAACGACATCCGGTTCCCCCGGGCCGCGTCGAGGCGTGTCTTATCTCGGGGCAAAAGTAAAAAATAATCGGCAAATGTGCTTGCGATTGGGGTTTGTTTTGTAATTTTGCTCTCCGAACACGTAATATTTCAAGACCATGCTTACGATCAAGCAACTCAGGGACGACCGCGAGGCGGCCATCCGCCGTCTGGCAAAAAAAGGAGTGGACGCCGCTCCGGTAATCGCCGAAATCGAAAAACTGGACGACCGCCGCAAGGCGATCCAGCATGAACTGGACGAATGTCTGGCCACACAGAACCAGGCGGCCAAACAAATCGGTGCATTGATGGGTCAGGGACGGCGCGACGAAGCCGAAGCCAAAAAAGCGGAAGTCGCGTCCCTCAAGGAGCGGTCGAACGCGCTGAATGCCGAATTCAAAGAGGTTTCGGATGCTCTTCAGGCCGCGATCGTCACCCTGCCGAACTTCCCGGCCGACATCGTGCCCGAAGGCAAAACGGCGGAAGACAATCTGGTCGTGAAACTGGTCGAAAGCTATACGCAATTGCCCGAAAACCCGCTGCCCCACTGGGAGCTGGCCCGCAAATACGACATCATCGACTTCGACCTGGGCGTAAAGCTCACCGGCGCGGGGTTCCCCGTTTATAAGGGACAGGGCGCCCGGTTGCAGCGTGCGCTCATCAACTTCTTCCTCGACTGCAACACGCGGGCCGGGTATCTGGAAGTGGAGCCTCCGGTCATGGTCAATGAAGCCTCCGGCTTCGGCACGGGACAACTGCCCGACAAGGAGGGACAGATGTACCATGCCACGGCGGACAACTTCTACCTCGTTCCGACGGCCGAAGTGCCCGTGACGAACATCTACCGCGACGTGATTCTCGACGAGAAGGATTTTCCGGTGAAGATGACCGCCTACACCCCCTGTTTCCGCCGCGAAGCCGGGTCGTACGGCAAGGATGTGCGCGGACTGAACCGTCTGCACCAGTTCGACAAGGTGGAGATCGTACAGTTGAGCCTGCCCGAGAAGAGTTACGAGGCGCTGGACGGCATGGTGGCCCACGTCGAAAGCATCGTCAAGGCACTGGAGCTGCCCTACCGCATCCTCCGACTCTGCGGCGGCGACATGTCCTTCACCTCGGCGCTGACTTACGATTTCGAGGTATATTCCGAAGCGCAGAAACGCTGGCTCGAAGTGTCGTCCGTGTCGAATTTCGAGTCGTTCCAGGCCAACCGCCTGAAACTCCGCTACAAGGATGCCGACAAAAAGACGCGGCTGGCACACACGCTCAACGGCTCCTCGCTGGCCCTGCCCCGCATCGTGGCGGCCCTGCTGGAGAACAACCAGACGCCCGACGGCATCCGGATTCCCGAAGCGTTAATTCCTTATACGGGCTTTGATATGATTAAATAAATTTTTATATTTGCACCGTCAACACACAACTTAAACAATACAAAAAAATGGCTTACAAAATTAGTCCCGATTTGTGCGTAGCTTGCGGCACATGTATCGACGAATGTCCGGTAGAGGCAATCTCGGCCGGTGATGTTTATGTAATCGATCCTGACAAGTGCATCGACTGCGGCACCTGCGCAGGCGTTTGCCCGAGCGAAGCGATCAAGCCCGAATAATTTTACAAGAAGGCATAAAAAAGCTCTTCCCTCGAAAGGAAGAGCTTTTTTATTGTCTATTCCCAAATGGATCTGCCGACACACCCGAAACCCGGGGCCGATCCACCCATACGGCCTGCCGCCGGTCAGGGATTCACAACAGTTTTCCAGCCTATTTCAACGGCAGATCACGATTCCGCCGACCGTTAATTCGATACGCCCCGAAGCACCCTCGAAAGGGATTTCGCGGAAAGATCGAAACACATCGGACGGTAGCGGGGCTGTGGCAGGACATCGAAAGACACGTGTGCAGGGATTTTTCCGCAAACGAACCTTTCCGTTTGCAGAATCTATCTATTATACTTAATTTAGAGCACAGAAACATCGCGGAAGAAGCGTAGCCCGCAATGTCTAATGCCTGTTTCAGCCCGTGAAAGGGGAAGCTCGCGGCACAATGGCCGCAAGCATTCCGGAAGAGGCGCGTGGAAAAGGATCGAAGGCATACTGTTGCAGGCGACGATCGTTCAACCTAAAACCTACCTGATTATGAAAGCGCGTGTCTATTTATCGTTAGGAGCCTTGCTCCTGTTCTTGGCTCCATTGGGCTGTTCCGACAAAGCGGAAAGTCCGGCACCGGAAACTCCGCCGGAAGAGCAGCCTGTACAGCCTTCTGAGGAGTATAAGGAGATGTATCATTCGATGGAGGATAACATAAAGGACGAGGAACCCAGTCTCTATTACACGTACTTCCGTATGCGAAACGCCAGCGACCAGCCGCTGTACATTGCAGTAAGAGCACGGATGAATCCATACGGATTCTTCTACTACCTCAAGCCGAAAGAACAAGCTACGCATTGGAGATGTACGGAAAATTGCGCGGGTTTGAATTTCGATATGGATCAGGTATTAATCAAGGACTTGAACAAGGGACTGACTGCTGTTGAAATTTACTATCGAGACGATAAGGCCGGGACTTTAGGTCCGGAGAAAGATACCGCGATGCTTTATAATTTTATAAAGCCTATGACGGAAGAGATGGTCGGAACGCCGCGCGACCCGGCCCGTTGGGAGTATGAAGAGTTCCCGGACCGCCCCCGTGCCGTGCGATGGACGATTCATATCACCAATGAGGACTATGAAGAAGCCGTCCGTGCGACCACCGAGCGGTGGAAAGATTGGGATCGCTGGAGCGGTGAGCCGATAGAATGGGAATGATTTTCAATTTCGTCTATATCGTAGAAGCGGGCCGCAGCGTAATAGCTGCGGCCCGCTTTTATCCCCCGCCTTACTGCCGAACCGAAAAGACCGATTCGCTCCTTCGAAAGTCGTCTTTCGCAGAATTCCGACCGGATAAAAGGAGTCCCCCGGACACGGATATTTCGCAGCAACGCTGCCTTCGGTCACTTCCGTTCCTTGATCTGGCCGCTGCGATAAGCCGCCAGCAGGTTCTTCAGGTCGTCGATCTGCACCTGCAACTCCTTGCCGATAGTCGTATCGCGCACTGTGATCCGATCGGTCGTCGCCTCGACGATCACCTTCGTAGAAATGATGTCCTGTCCCTCCTCGACGGCCTTGACCGCCGACTCGAAAGGCTCGTGCTGCACCAGTTGCAGCCCGTGCGAATTGTAAATCAACGTGTAACCGGCGATGCCCGTTTCGGAATGGTACGCCTTGGAAAATCCGCCGTCGATCATCAGCAGCTTGCCGCCGGCCTTGATGGGACTTTCGCCCTTGCAGGTCTTCACGGGCACGTGTCCCGAAATGATATGGGATTTCTCGGGATCGAGTCCGAAAGCCGAAAGAATCATACTGCACATCTTCGTATCATCCAAATGCTTGTAATAAGCTCCCTTCTCCTCGTGGTGCGTCTTCTTGTCCTCGATCAGGTAACGCTCCAGCGTTGCCATCTTGGCCTTGTCGAAGAACGGGGATTCGGGGCCGCACCACAAGTACCACATGTAATCGAGCGCCATCTGCTGACTCTTGGCCCCGTTGCCACCGAAATAGGCCTCCCGGGTCAGGCGGTCCAGTTTGTCCAGCAGGCTCCGTCCGGCATAGGGTTTTCCGTCCACGATGACTGTTTTGAACTCCCCTTCGTCGGTCATCGGAATCGAAGCGTGGTACATCAGGTTCGAATTGACGATCAGGTACATACTGCCCTTCGAAAAGAGCAGCCGGATATGTTTCTGTAGTTTGTCGCTGTTCAGGAACGAGGCTTGCAACGTACGAATAAGCTGATCTTCGCCCGGAGTCAGCTTATAAGGATCCCGGGGATCGACCGTCGGAAAGTCGGCGTCCTTCAAGGGGTAATCCTTGCCGTCGATCTCGATGGTTCCCTTCTCGTAGTCGATTTTCTCCAACAAAGCCCGCCCCTCCATCTTGTATTCGGGATGGCGCTTGATCATCTGTCCCTCGATCTTGAACTGGATCACCGAAATCGCCTTGTGCATCTGGGCCATCAGCAGTACATCGCGCTCCGTAACGCCCGAATTCTGCATCACTTTGGGCTGGTAGGGCTTGCAGGGTGAGTTCTCATAAACTTCCATGGCGAAGCGGGCCAGCGGCAGCAGATTGATGCCGTAGCCGTCCTCCAACACGTCGAGATTGTCATAGCGGGCCGACACACGGATCACATTGGCGATCGAAGCTAAATTCCCCGCCGCAGCGCCCATCCAAAGAATGTCGTGATTGCCCCACTGGATATCGTACATCTTGTACTGGGCCAGCGTATCGAAAATGAAGTGCGGACCGGGCCCCCGATCGAAAATATCGCCGATGATATGCAGACGGTCGATCGTCAGGCACTGGATCACATTGCTCATGGCGATAATGAAAGCATCCGCCCGTCCGATCGAGATGATCGAATTGAGAATCCCGTTGAAATAACTCTGCTTGGGCGATCCCGGCGAATCGGATTCGTGGAGAAGCTCCTGAATGACATAGGAAAAATCCGGAGGCAGCATCTTGCGCACCTTCGAGCGGGTGTATTTGACCGAAACGGCCCGGCAGACCTCCGTCAGCTGGTTAAGCGTAACCTTATACCAGTCGTCCAGATTCGATTCCTTCTGCTTGATGAGCTGCAGCTTCTCGGCGGGATAGTAGATCAGCGTACAAAGCTCCGTCATTTCGGATTCGCGCAAAGTATTGTTGAAAACCTCGTGCACCTTTTGCCGGATCACGCCCGAAGCGTTCTTCAGCACGTGGCGGAAAGCCTCGTATTCACCGTGAAGGTCCGTAAGGAAGTGCTCGGTACCTTTGGGAAGGTTCAGAATAGCCTCCAGGTTGATGATTTCAGTCGTAGCGTCGGCAATGGTCGGGAATTTCTCCGAAAGCAAATTGAGGAATTTCAAATCGGCCGCCGAATATGTCTTGTTCACAGATACACTCATTGCAATAAACATTTTGGGCAATTATATATTTCAATGTACCATCATCCGAGATCGCAGCATCGCAAGGGTCGCCTATTCGCAGCTTGTGGCTGCGTCTGTAATGCAATTCTCCCCTACATTCCCTCCTCGGAGGGACTTGGCGCTACATTCCCAAAGAGATCCACCAAAGTATATCATTGCGATATTTTTTACTAAATTAAATACTTTTCCACAAAGTGCCAAATATTTCGGACTCAATTCCCGGAATTTCCTCCAGCTGCTCCTCCCCGGTTCCGAAAGACGCAAAAAAAGATTCCCGAAATTACTTCGGGAATCTTCGGTTTCGGTCAGCGGCCGAATTACAACACGCTAACGATTTTCATCGAATTTACGGTCTTCGGACACATCTTGCCCACCGAGCTGAAAGCTACGGAAGAAATTCCGCTCTTCGACATAGTCTCGGGGAAAAGTTCCTCCACCGGACTGAGGTTAGCCTTGCTCACCTCGAACGGTTCACATCGGTAAATATTACCATACTCTCCGGCCTCGTTCTGTGCTACGATATAAGCGTAAACCATAAGGCCCTCAGGAAGCTTGACTATATCCATCATAGAAGTATCTGCATCAAAGCCCATACTCATAATGTAAGACAAAACCACGTCGTCAGACTCACCCGAAAAATCCACATCGGTCACCAGCATATTCCAAACCTCGGCACACTCTTCGGAGAACTGGGGTACGTATCGCAAGAAATAGGCACCTCCGTAATCATCGGGCTTATACGTAGTCGGATCAATGGACGAAGCCTCCTCACCGTCATACAGACGGACATCCACGCTCTCCACCGTAGCATCCGAAGCGACATATTCCAACGTTTCAAAGTCCTTCACGCTGACATCCGTCGTCGGACGACCGTACTCATCCATACCGCACACGAATACGACATACCCCGTTTTAGGCAGCAAACCAGTAAAAGTGGACTCCTCCAAATCACCCGTCATCCGCTGTTTCTTCATAAACTCGGAAACAGACATCTGGTAAGCCTTGGCCAAGTTAGCGATAAAAGAAGGGAGCAGCTCTTTCAGTATCGCGGGGTCGTTTTGACATTCCGAACTATACTCTTCAGCTGTCAGCGCATAGAAGAAATAGGGCACCTTCTTATCGGAAGGAGTAAAACTCATTGTTACAGACGTCGATTTAGGCTCAACCGTCCATTCGAAAGTACAATTCTCCTCCTCCAGGCCGGGCAATGTCTTCGTCGTAAACTCGGCAACGATTCCGTTAGCGACAATTTCAAGGTTCTCGTTGATACCGGCAACGACAACCGAGTAGGATGTACCCGCCGACAAACCGGGGACATCCAATTCCAAAGGAGTTACACTACCATGCAACCGTTCCTGCTGAGTAAGCACATTGTAAATATCAGCAACAGTGGCTCCTTGCGACATATATTCCGCCTTATAATAGTTGATGACACCTTTCGCAATATCATTATCCGTAATTCCGGGAATTTGCTGCTCCAGGAACGCCGTCTCAAACACCACAGCCATAAAAGACTGGGACTTGGCATTCTCTGTAATCGCCTCGAACGTAGCAACCGAACTGTAATAAGACGTGTCGGAGAACGTCACCTTATATTCGCTCTCGACAGGATCTCCTCCCGTTCCGTTATTGTCACCGTTGGTTTTGTTTTCGTCGTCGCTACAACCAGCGAACAAGGTCGCAAATGCTGCCAAAGCAGCAAACATAAATGTTTTGATTTTCATACGCATTAAAAAATTATTAGGTTTGTTTATGGAAATTTCTTCGTTCCTGCACCTCAATTTACTCAAAGGACATGGTTGCAAATATACGAATTTATTTCGAATCGGCCTGAAAAATCGGATAAAAAAACAACATTTCCTCCGCTTTGCGAGCGATTCCGGCATACTCGCAGACTTTATTCACGAATAGAACGGAATAAAGGTCGCTCTTCGTATAAAAGAGATGGCTTTCTTTGAATACGGGACAACCCGATATCCTCCCGCCACCGGTTGCGGATCTCCTCCGCAGCATATCCCTCGACAATCATCCGGCACACATATTCCCCCCCCCGCCTCGTATCGTTCTTCGAGAATCGGTCCGTCGATGAGCATTCCGTTGAGATTGGGCCGATCCGGACCAATGGCTTCCCGCTCGAAACCTACGCAGGCATCCAATCGCTCTATATAATTTAGGTATAACACGCCCGCATCCAACCTGTTCACGCCACCTCGAACGAGTGCATCGCCTCGTCGGAAGGCCTCCGCGTGTTCCCGTCGCAGAGCGACCGGATCGGAATACCCGTCGCCGCATCGACGGAACCTCCCATGTGTTCTCCGGGATCGGCCGTTCCCCGGAATCCGTGCTCCGGAGCGAAGATTGCAGTCACATCGAATCCCCTCGCGTGAAGAATATCGATCAAATGCCGTTCGCCGATCATCGAAGTATGATTCGCAAGTAGTGTCACACGCTCCCCTGCGAGCCGGGGATAATACATCGCCGTATCGGTCGTACCGACCCGTACGGGCACAATAAGATCTCCGCAGCGTAACGTCTGCAGCTTATCCGACACCACGATCGATTGCTCTTTCTGCCCCAAAGCGGACGACATCCAAATCCCGAACAAAAGTAAAAATACCGGTCGCTTCATACGAACAAAGATAGTGAAAGCCGAGAGAAAACAGGAACTTGTTCTCAGTTTTCCGAGGCGCATCCTATCTTCTGTAAAGATAGAAAATTTCTCTATCTTTGTTCGAAATCATCCCCCTTCCTCATCATGAAGCGTTTCCCGTTCTCTTATTTCGCATCCACCGCATTCCCTGCCCTCATGGCAGGACTTGTGATCGTCATTGCTCTGATCTTGCTTTCCCTCTGCTACAAAGAGCCGGAACGACCTCGTTTCACAAGTTACGACGCCGATCTGTCGAAGGCTACGGCCGTACTTTCGAACCAATTGATGCAAGCCTACAAAGCTCGGTCCCGCACGCAAGCGGCCCAATTCTTCGAACGCTGGCATCGGGCATATCGGCCCAACGCGGATGATGCGAAAGCACTCAACGATACCGTAAAGGCAGTATATGATCTATTTCACGACTATTTCACCCCGCTGTTGCGAACCCCATCCGGGTCCGATACGACTTACCGTTACGCCATCATTCAGTCGAATATCCGCTTTTACGTCATGGGAGACAGCTCTTTCCTCAACAAGATAGAGAACTGTCAATATCCCGATTGGATCGAAATAACGCACGCTTCAGCCGACAAACCGTACAGCACGATCTCCAATTTCCGTCCCGAACTTAAAGACCCCGATCTAAAAACACTCTATCCGAATCAAGCCTATAGAGCTGCCTTACTCTCTTTTTTAGGTTGGGGTATGGATAAAGAGGGATATTTCACTCCTGTCATTTCTCCCGGCGAACGCAGCAAACGGCGGGAATTTCTGCTTCCGATAGTTCCCTTGGAATACGGCACCGATTATATCAACCTCAATACGCCACCCGGTCTGCGGCTTATCGTATTCAATCGTTCCCTTGACAGAGCATTCATCGTAACGGACCACTGGCATCAGGGAGGAGAGCTATCTCTACACAAACACGGCGGAAGTTGGAAAATAATGAAAGAACGTCCTTACACATGGACAGAATGATCCATCCGCCAGATAATCGAAGCGGCGAACCGGAAGTTTCCGGTTCGCCGCTTCGATTGCTATAAACACAGCCGTTTTACGCCTGTCCGCCGAACTCCATCAGGTAGGCCTTGATGAATTCGTCCAGGTCGCCGTCCATCACCCCCTCGACATCCGAGGTCTGGACTCCCGTGCGGTGATCCTTCACCCGTCGGTCGTCGAAGACGTAGGAGCGGATCTGCGAACCCCATTCGATGCGTTTTTTCGTAGCTTCGAGCGCCTGCTGCGTAGCCATGCGCTTGTCCAGCTCCCGCTGGTAGAGTTTCGACTTGAGGATGCGCATGGCATTTTCGCGGTTCATCAACTGCGAGCGGGTCTCCATATTCTCGATCAGATACTCGATCGGCTCGCCCGTATCGGCATCCTTGCCGTGATAGCGCAACCGGACCGCCGTTTCGACCTTATTGACGTTCTGGCCGCCCGCACCGCTCGACCGGAAGGTGTCCCACTCGATGTCCGCAGGATTGACCGTGATTTCGATCGTATCGTCGATCGCCGGCGACACGAACACCGACGCGAAAGTCGTCTGCCGCTTGTTATTGGCGTTGAACGGCGACAGGCGCACCATGCGGTGCACGCCGTTTTCGCTCTTGAGGTAGCCGTAGGCGTATTCGCCCTCGAATTCGAGCGTGCAGGACTTTACACCTACCTCCTCGCCAGCCTGATAGTCGAGCACCTTGACCTTGTATCCGTGCGCCTCGCCCCAGCGGGTGTACATGCGCAGCAGCATCCCTGCCCAATCGAGTGCTTCCGTGCCGCCCGCACCGGAATTGATGTCCATGATAGCGCCCATACGGTCCTCGTCGCGGCGCAACATGTTGCGCAATTCGAGTTCTTCGATGCGGTGCATCGCACGCGCATACTGCTCGTCGAGCTCCTGCTCGGTCACCACGCCCTCCTTGACGAATTCCGGCATCAACCGCAGGTCCTCGACCTCCTTGACCACAGCATCGTACTCCTCGACCCACGCCTTGATTCCCGCCACGCGGCGCAACTGTTCGCGGGCCTTGTCGGGATTATCCCAAAAGCCCGGAACCTGCGTCTTCTCCTCCTCGTTCTGGAGTTCTATTCTTCGCTGGTCGATGTCAAAGACACCTCCCCAACGTATCCTGACGTCTTATAGCCTCTTTAATCTGTTCTGCAAGTACCATATTTTCCGATTAATTTTTACAGGCCGGAATCGTGCAGGCTCTTCCGCAAGAATCACCGTCCCGCCTGTTTTTTCCAACAAATGTAAATAAAATTTCCGGGTTTCGGAAATAGGAACCGGGCTCGTTGCCAATAAAAACGATCCCGCCCTGGCAGCTCCTGGCCGAAAAAAGTCGGACGCCCAAACCCTTCCACCGAAAAGATCGCCTCGGGCAACGGGCTACCGAACGTTATCACAACCCACCGATCGAAAACAGGCTCCATCACACCGGCACTGACCGTCCGAAAACCGTTTCCTTCATCCCTTCCCAAAACCGTCCGACGCATCCTTGGATTATGCCGAACACGCTCGAAGCCGCCGACTACCGCCCGGACAGGTTCATCTTCAGTTTACGCTCCGCGAACTCCCGGATAAAGTCGGCCGTACCTTCGATCCCCAGCACCGAGGAATCGATGCAGAGATGGTAGGTTGCGGCTTCGCCCCACTTGCCGCTGCTGAAATAGTCGTAATAGGAAGCCCTGCGGGCATCCGTACGCTCCATCTGCGCTTCGGCCTCTTCGGGCGTTACATTCTCCTGCTCGCAAAGGCGGCGCACCCGATCTTCCGGAGCCCCCGTAACGAAAACATTCACCGCGCGGGGATGATCCCGCAGGATATAGTCGGCACAGCGGCCCACGAAAATACACGATTCCCGCGAGGCGATGTCGCGGATCACGTCGCTCTGTATCTTGAACAGCGCCTCGCTGCTCAGCACATCGGTCACACTCCCCTCTTCACTTGCAAAAGGCATGCGCAGATAACCGATCAGCGAGGAAAAGAGGCTCCTCGACTTCTTCTCGTCGGCCTGCTCGAAAAGTTCCGTGCAGAGGCCGCTCTGCTCGGCCGCCAGATTGATCAACTGCTTGTCATAGACGTGCACGCCCAGACGACGCCCCAGCGCCTCGCCGACGGCTTTGCCGCCGCTGCCGAGCTGACGGCCTATATTGATAACGAACTTATCCTGTTCCATAGTGCAACGGTTTTTATTCATTCACTCTGCGATCGTTTTCGACTTCGGCTCCCGAAACCTCGCCTCTCCCCGCAGCGGCCTTGGCCTTGAACTTCCGGAATTGGCAGAACAGCATGACACCGGCAACCAGCGAAGCCAGGAAATCCGACAGCGGCATCGAACACCATACGCCCCAACTGCCGTCCCAGGGCGTCAGCTCGTCGAAGATGCGGGGCAGGAAAATCAGACCCGGCATCAGGAAAAGCAACTGCCGCGACAACGAAAGGAAGATCGCCTTGCCCGCCATGCCGATACTCTGGAAAAAGTTGGTCGTCACCATCTGGAAACCGATGATCGGGAAGCAGAAGAAGACGATGCGCATACCTTCGGCCGAAAGACGGACCAACTCCGGATCGTCCGTGAAAACCGACACCGCCAGGCGCGGCGCCAATTCGCCGATCAGGAATCCGAGCGTGGTGACGCAGGTAGCGCCGATGATCGTCAATTTCAGCACCCGATCCACCCGGTCGAACTGCCGGGCACCGTAATTATACCCAGCAATGGGCTGCATACCCTGATTGATGCCCATGACGATCATCACGAAGAAGAATCCCAACCGATTGACGATACCGTAAGCACCGATATTGAGATCGCCGCCGTACTCCTTGAGTCCCTTGTTGATCAGAATCACGATGAAACAAGCCGCAAGGTTCATCAAGAAGGGCGACATGCCGATAGCCAGCACATTACGCACGATCTTGCCTTTCAGCCGGTAGATGCCGCGCCGGAAATGCAACAGCTCGTTCCTGTCCGAAAAGATGCGGAACTGCCAGACGAGCGCGAGTATCTGCGCCAGCACGGTCGCAATGGCCGCGCCGCGAATGCCCCAGCCGAAGCCGAAGATGAACAGCGGGTCGAGAATCGCATTGATCGTCACCGTCAGGATCGTGGCGTACATCGCCTTGCGCGGGTGCCCGGCGGCACGCAACACGGCGTTCAGACCCAAATACATGTGTGTAACGACGTTACCCCACAGAATGACGGACATATACTCCCGGGCATAGCCGATCGTCGCATCGCTGGCTCCGAAAAAGTAGAGAATCGGATCGAGAAAAACCAGCGTCAGCAACCCGAAAGAGATTCCGATAATCAGGTTGAGCACCACGACATTCCCCAGAATCCGCTGGGCCGTTTCGTAATCCCGCTGCCCCAGGCGCATCGACACCAGCGTCGCGGCGCCCACACCCACCAACGAACCGAACGCCGCCGCGAGGTTCATCAGCGGGAACGTCAGGGCCAGCCCCGAAATGGCCAGCGCCCCCACGCCGTGCCCGATAAAGATGCTGTCCACCATGTTGTACAGCGACGAGGCGGTCATCGCGATAATGGCCGGCACGGCATATTGAACGAGCAGCTTGCGGATACGCTCGGTTCCCAGCTCCATCGCCGCTCCTTTTACTTCACTCATACACAAGTCCTCCCTTCAATAATCATTCGACGCACGAAACGGCTGCGACGGACTTTCCGCCCCGGCAACCGCCCGCACGATCCAAACACACCGTTCCCGTCCGGAATACACCGAACAGGAACGATCGATTTATCAATACTTTAATTAAAACGACGAAACGCTATTCGATCTCCCAGTCGCAGCCGTCCTTGCGGTCCTTGACCCGGATACCGATGGCCGTAAGCTCGTCCCGGATCTTATCCGACAGCGCCCAATTCTTCTCGGTCTTGGCCGCCTGCCGCAGGTCGAGAAGCATATTCACCAACGGCGTGACCAGATCCTTGCCGCCGGCCGAAGCCGCCTTTTCGTCGCGCAAACCCAGAATATCGAACACATAACGACGGACGATCTCCCGGAGCTTCTCCAGGTCGGCCGCCGTGATCCGCTGCTGCCCCTCGACCAACTGATTGATGATGCGCACCCAATCGAACAGTGCGGAAATCGCCATCGGCGAGTTCAGGTCATCGTCCAACGCTTCGCGGCAGCGGGTTTCGAGCTCCGCAGGATCCACCGTGGATTGCTCCGACGGCTTGATCTTGTCGAGCGCCTCGACAGCCTTCATCAGGCGGTCGAGTCCCTTTTCGGCGGCTTGCAACGCCTCGTTCGAAAAGTCGAGCGTCGAACGGTAGTGGGCCTGTAATACGAAGAAACGGATCGTCATCGGCGAATAAGCCTGCGTCAGCAACTTATGATTGCCCGTGAAAAGCTCCTCGAGCGTGATGAAGTTGCCGAGCGACTTGCCCATCTTCTGACCGTTGATCGTAATCATGTTGTTGTGAATCCAATACTTAGCCGAGTCGTGGCCGAGCGCCGCCGTCGATTGCGCGATCTCGCATTCGTGATGCGGAAACATCAGGTCCATACCGCCGCCGTGGATGTCGAACCGCTGGCCCAGGTATTTGGTGCTCATGGCCGAACACTCCATGTGCCAGCCGGGGAAGCCGTCGCTCCAGGGCGAAGGCCAGCGCATGATATGCTCCGGCGAAGCCTTCTTCCAGAGGGCGAAATCGCACGAATGGCGCTTATCGCCCTGCCCGTCCAGCTCGCGCGTGTTCGTCAGAATATCGTCGAGGTTGCGGCCCGAAAGACGGCCGTAGCTGTATTTCCGGTTGTATTTCTCCACATCGAAATAGACCGACCCGTTCGATTCGTAGGCGAAACCGTTGTCGAGAATCTCCTTCACCATGGCGATCTGCTCGATGATATGGCCGCTGGCGCAGGGTTCGATCGAGGGGGACAGCACGTTCAGCTCGTCCATCGCCCGGTGGTAACGCTCCGTGTAATAGTGCGCCACTTCCATCGGTTCGAGCTGCTCCAGCCGCGCCTTCTTCGAAATCTTGTCCTCACCGTCATCGGCATCGTGCTCCAGATGTCCCACGTCGGTCACGTTGCGCACGTAGCGCACTTTGTAGCCGAGCGACCGGAGATAACGGAACAACAGGTCGAAGGTCACCGCCGGCCGGGCGTGTCCCAGATGCGGATCGCCATATACGGTAGGTCCGCAGACATACATTCCCACATGCGGGGGATTGATCGGCTCGAAGGTTTCCTTGCGGCGGTCGAGCGTGTTGTAAAGGGTCAATTTCGATTCCATAACAAGCAATATCTTCCGAGCCACAAAATTAACATTTTTCCCACAAAAACAGTAAAAACGAAGACAAAGTTTGCAGTTCCGCCATCGTTCGGAGCAACACGCTCCCGACCTGATACCGCATAAACCCCGAATAAAATATGAAGCACCCTGCAAATCAAAAATAAAAATCATTTGCAAATACAAAATATTTTATCTATTTTTCAGATAGATAAAAACACATTTCTCTTCACACACAAAAAACTCCCGGACAGAATCGCTTTTTTAAGACCGGCCTCGTTTCTGCCGAAAATAAAAACCCGCCGTAGGCCCGGCACTAAAACCTTTTATACTATGAAATATTTTAGATTCGTATGGTTGTTGATGATCTTCGGGGGGGGGGATTTTGGGTTCCTCGCTCTTTGCCGGGTGTAACAACGACGATCCCGTCACACCGGATGCACAGCCTGAAATCGTATTCGCCAAAGAGAGCCTCGATGTTCCGGCCGAAGGAGGACCTTTCCAAATCGAATACACGATCGAAAACCCCGTCGCAAATGCGACCCTGTCTGCCAAATGCAACGACAGTTGGATAACGGACATCGATACCAAAACCTCAGGGGTCATCTCCTTCAACGTAACCAAAAACGAAACAGCGGAAAAGAGAGAAGCAATCATCGAAGTTTCGTACGCGGATATCCAGCCGGCGCCTTCCTTTACAGCAAAACAGGCGGCCCGTCCGGAGGAGGCATTTACGATAACGATTTCGGACATCACCACAAAAACATTCCGAACTACAGTCCGTCCCGGAGACCAGGAAATGTATTATCTGTTGAACATCATCCCCTCCCGGGCTGCCGCCGATTTCAAGACGGATGACGAGCTCTACCAATACGACATCGACTTCTATACAGACATGGACGCAACGGGCAGCGGCTGGCAAAGCTGGGCACAAGAATACCTCGAACAGGGGACTATTGCAGACAGGCTGATCGAAAACATGGAACCCAATACCGAATACCTCGTTTACGCATACGGCGTGGATCCCATCACGATCGAAAGGCTGACCCCGATCTCAAAAAAGACGCTCACAACCCTGGCACCCCAAACAATCGACACAAAATTCGACATACAGATCGTTTCGACCGAAGGTCTCAACATCGACGTTCTTGTCAAAGCGAACGATTACGACGGCCATTTTGTCGCAAAGATCTACGGCAGCGTCGATGCGGCCGATACGGATGCGACCGTTTTGGAGAAAATATCGGAAAGTTGGATCGACAACGTACAGATCTACGGATGGATGGGCTACACGGCCGAAATGATCCTGAGCCAATATACCTTCCAACAATCCAGAGAAATCCAGGAAACGCTCGAACCGAACTCCAAATACTACATTTATGCCTTTGCCGTCGATGACGAAGCCCTGCGCTGTTCGGACATCGTATTCATCCCTATTACGACAAACGACACATCCATACAACATTGACGACGGCAACCGTCGAAATTACACCGATCGCTACGCCTCTCCTGAAAACTACCATTCAGGAGAAAAGCATCAGACCGGCTCCATACGAAAAATTCCCGATCAGTCCGGACATTCAGTCCGGACTGATCTTCTTAACAACCGACAGACGACTATCTCGACCGTCTCCTCACTTAAAAATATCGTTTCAAACTTCGTCGAACGAGATAGTCCCAATTTTTCAACCAATAAAAACACACAATAAATTAAAAAAGACAAAAACATTTGCAAATACCGAATATTTTATCTATTTTTTCCAACAAAGAAAAACAACATCTCTATTACATGAAAGAAAACACTTAAGCAGAAAGCGCTTTTTTTTAAGACCGGCCTCGTTTCTGCCGAAAATTAAAAACCTGCCGTAGGCCCGGCACTAAAACCTTTTACGCTATGAAACACTTTAGATTCGCATGGATGTTGCTGATGTTCGGGGGGGGGGATTTTGGGATGCCTGCCTTCATGCAGCGACAAAGACAACGGTATGGAACAGACGGAGCCGAACGACCCGGACGACCCACAGGGACCCCAAATTCCGGACGATCCCAATCCGCCCATGACCGGGTACATCGCCCATACGATGACCGAAGGCGAACTGATGTACTACGGGCATGACAGTGAATACAGCAAAGAAGGCGGAGCCGTTTATTTCCTCTACCTGAAAGACCTGAACAACTCTGCCCGCGGATGTAGCGTATGCTTTTATGTCAATGTCCCACGACAGGAAAAGGGTAGCTTCACCCTTCCGGCCGGGAAATACACCGCCTCCTCCACTTGGGAAATAAATACGTTCAACAATAAAAATACGACTAGATACCGTTCCAACTGGAATGTGGTCGCCCCCAAATGGACACAATACGTTGCCGAAGCCGGAGAATTCGAAGTCGCCATCGGCGACAACATGACCTACACGATCAGAGGCCACATGAAAGGCGGCTCCATTCAGGACGGGGGTTCCATTATGGAAAACGAAGCGGGCGTAGCGTTCGCATTCACAGGTCGGTTGCTGATTTCCGATTACTCGGAAGACTATGAAGACCCGGATGATCCGGATACTCCGGATGATCCCGCACCCGAAGTGCCTGAGGTAACCATGTCCACCGGCTCCCTGTATCGTTACAACGACAACATCTATTATCTCCAGCTCAAGGATGCCAATCCCGCCGATCTCTACGAGACAACCTTTTACTTGAAGCTGCCCGCTTCGGATTCACCGTTGTTGGCCAGCGGCGACTATATGGCAGCAACGACAGGCGAAGAGATGACCATCGATGCGAGCAAGTCATTCTGGAACTTTACCGACAAGGACAACCACAACGACAAGATCAAAAACCGGCTCAAGGAGGGAACCAAAATTCACATCGTCAGCAACGGCGACCACAACTACACGATCACCGGCACACTGGAAGGTACATCCGATAAAACCGGTAAAAACACAGCTCTGAAAATCAACTTTTCCGGCACTCTTCCTTTCGAGGACTACGCCGATCCGGAACCCGTGGAACCGACTGTTACGGAGGTGACCATGACCATCGGCAACCTGGACTACTACGACGGCAATATCTATACTCTGACCCTCAAGGACGCCAACCCGACAGATACTTACGAAGCGTCGCTCTCGTTCAAACTACCCGCTTCGGAGACCCTGCAGCTCGTCAGCGGCGACTACCCCGTATCGACCGGCAGCGGAGAGATGACCCTCGACGCAGCCAAATCCTCTTGGACATTCATCGACAAGGAGAATTTCAACGACCGGATCAAAAATACGATCAAAGAAGGTTCACTCACCGTGACAAACAACGGGAACCACAACTACACCGTAACCGGCACTCTCCGGGGAGCGAGCGACACCGGACAGGAAACAGCCATTAAGATCGATTTTACCGGCACAGTACCTTTCAACAACTATTCGACTCCTCCGGCTCCGGAAGCACCGAAAGCAACCATGACCGTCGGCGACCTCTACTACAATGGGGACAATGTATTCTTCCTCGGCCTGAAAGATGGCTCTCCGATAAAAGAATACGGCATCACGTTCTACATTACGCTCGCGCCCACAGATCCTCTGCAACTCGCCAGCGGCGACTACACGGGCGGTGCCGCCGGTGAGAACATGACTTTCGATCTGGCGAAATCCTTCTGGAACTACAACGATCCCACCTACGGAATCATCAAGAACAGAATCACGGAGGGAACTCTCAAAATCGTCGCCAACGGCAATGACGACTATACCATTACGGGCTCGTTCAAAGCCATCGACGAGGACGACAAAAATACCGAGCTCGAAATCGAATACACCGGAAAACTTCCCTGCGAGGATTACTCCTATTGATCTTTTAGGAGTTGCTCCGAAGACAAAAAACCGGTCCGATTCATAATCAGACCGGTTTTTCTCAGGACGACATCCCTTACAAAAATTTTTCCGAATTCATTCCACAACACGATTCAGATCCGCATATACTCTCCCTTTGCCAACGCACACTCCTCTCTGTTGAAATTTCAGAATCCGGCAGACAACCGGAGTCCCGCATCCCCCGAAGATCGAACGAATCTCGCACCTCATATACCCGGATTCCGGCCTGCGGCACCCCATACTTTACCGACGATAACAAAGAATCCGAACAAAAAACAAAAATAAACACCCGATTTAAGCGTTATCTTAGTATCTTTGCAGAGTACAGGAAACCCGTTGCGGCAAAATCCGGCAAAATCGATTTTGCATCCGGCTTTCATCGTATTTGTACACAACAACAGACTTAAATCCGACGGACTGCCCTAAAAAACTGAACGTTCGACTTCGCACGCAGGGGACATGCCGTTTTGCGGACAAACCGAAACTCAAATGAATAGCTACAAACGCTGGAACAACATCGTCGGCTGGATCGTCTTCGCTATCGCGGCCATGACCTATCTGCTGACCATGGAGCCCTCTTCGAGCCTGTGGGACTGCTCCGAATTCACCGCTACCTCGTATAAACTCGAAGTAGGGCACCCGCCCGGAGCACCGCTCTTCATGCTGCTGGCCCGCCTGGCCACGATACTGGCACCCTCGACGTACTATGTACCCCACATGGTGAACGCCATGAACTGCTTGGCCAGCGCGTTCTGCATCCTGTTCCTTTTCTGGACGATCACCCACCTGGCACGCCGCATCCTTACCCGTCAGGGCGCGGAGCTTACAAAAGCCAACATCGTGGCCGTATTGGGTACAGGTGCGGTCGGAGCACTCGCCTATACCTTCACCGACACCTTCTGGTTCTCGGCCGTCGAAGGCGAAGTATATGCCCTCTCGTCGATGTTCACCGCCCTGGTGGTGTGGCTCATGCTCAAATGGGAGGAACAGGCCGACCAGCCCCATTCGATGCGCTGGATCGTGCTGATCGCCTACCTGATGGGGCTTTCGATCGGCGTGCACATCCTCAACCTGCTGACCATTCCCGCGCTGGTATTCATCTACTATTTCCGCAAAACGCAGCGCATCACGTTCAAAGGTATTGCGGTCAGCACCCTCATTTCGGGCGCGATTCTGGTTTTCATCAACAGTATCATCATCCCCCATACGGTCTATATCGGCGCCTTGTTCGACCTCTTCTTCGTCAATTCACTGGGATTGCCCGTCAATTCGGGCCTCGTGTTCTTCGTAGTAGCCCTGTTGGGAGCGCTCGGCATCGGCGTATATTTCACCCATAAAAAAGGGCGCACGGTGCTCAATCTCGTGCTGCTCTCGACGCTGATGATCCTCATCGGCTACTCGTCCTACGCATCGGTTACGATCCGCGCGGCGGCCAATCCCCCGATGAACAGCAACAACCCGAGCAATCCGTTCGCCCTCTATTCGCTGCTCAACCGCGACCAGTACGGCGACAAACCGCTGCTCTACGGTCCCCAGTTCTCGGCCCCGACCTCCGGTTACAAATACAAGGATGTCCGCTACCTGGACGATGACGGCAAGTACAAAACGGTTTCGATCATCTCCGGGTACGAACACCCCGACGAGTTCATGCATCTGTTCCCCCGTATGTGGAACTACGCTGCCAGCAAGGAGAGTTACAAATCATGGAGCGCCTACCGCACCCGGACCGATTACGAACGGGATGAAAACGGCGAAATCGTCCGCGACGCGCAGGGACGCCCGAACAAGATCGAAGTGCTCGATTTCGGACGCCGGACGCTCTGGGACGACGGTTCGGGCTACGAACCGCTGGTAATCGTGGAGCCGACGTTCCGCGAGAACCTCAACTATTTCTTCTCCTACCAGCTCAACCACATGTACTGGCGCTATTTCCTTTGGAATTTCGTGGGGCGCCAGAGCGACATCCAGCCTACCGACGCGATCATCACCGACGGCAACTGGCTCTCTGGCATCAAGTGGATCGACGAGCTTTACCTCGGACCGCAGGACAACCTGCCGGACGAAATAGCGAATAACAAGGGGCGCAACACCTACTATTTCCTCCCCTTCCTGTTGGGTCTTATCGGCCTGATCTATCAGCTCAACCGCGATCCGCGCAACTTCTCGATCGTCATGTGGCTCTTCGTGATGATGGGCATCGCGCTGGTGGTTTACTTCAACACCTCGCCCAACGAACCGCGCGAACGCGACTATGTTTATGCGGGTTCGTTCTACGCCTTCTGCATCTGGATCGGCCTGGGCGTACTCGCCGTGCGCGACCTGATCGTCTGGGCCACCCGACGCAAGGGCCTCATGGCTCCCATAGCCGCTACGGTCGTCTGCATGGTCGTACCGGGCATTCTCGCGGCCCAGAACTGGGACGACCACGACCGTTCGCACCGCACGATAGCCCGCGACATCGGCTGGAACTACCTGCAATCGGTACTGCCCAACGCCATCGTCATCAACTACGGGGATAACGACACTTTCCCCCTGTGGTTCAATCAGGAGGTGGACGGCGTGCGCCCGGACGTACGGATCATGAACACGAGCTACCTGGGCGCCGAATGGTACATCGACGAACTGAAAACCAAAGCCAACGATGCGCCGGGCATCCCCTTCACGCTGCCACGCAGCAAATACACCTACACCAACGACATGCTGCCCATAGAAAACATCGTGGACCGCCCGTTGGAGCTGAAAGAGGCCATCGATTTTATCCGCAACGAAGATCCGCGCACCAAACTTGTTCTGAGCAACGGAAGCAAAATCGACTACCTGCCGAGCAACCGTTTCGCCCTGCCCGTAAACAAGGACAACGCGATCGCCTCGGGCATCGTCAAGGAAGCCGATCGTGACCTGATGGTGGATACGATCTACATGGAACTGCCCAAACGGGCGATCGACAAGAGCGAGATGATGCTGCTCGACATGCTGGCCCATTTCGACTGGAAGCGTCCGATCCATTTCACACAGGTTTACACGTTGCAATCGCTCGGGCTGCTCGATTACCTCCAGTTCGACGGTTACACTTACCGGCTGGTACCGATCTACACGCCATGCAGGAACGTGCAGGAGATCGGGCGTGTCGATCCGGACTACGTAACGCCGTTGCTGACCGAAACATTCCGTTACGGAAACCTGAGCGATCCCCGAACCTACGCCGACCACACCATCCAACATACCCTGAGCGCCTCGAAAGCCCGCGAATCCTTCGCCCGTGCAGCCAAGGAGTATGTTTTCCGTGGGGATTCGACACAGGCGATCCGGCTGCTCGACATGGGACTCGAAAAACTGCCGCCCCAACAGATCCGCTACACCGACGCCAACACCCTCCCCTTCATCGAAGGCTACTACATGGCCGGTGCCCCGGACAAGGGCGACGGCCTGCTGATGAGCTATGCCCGCAACCTGATGCAGTATATCGACTACTACCTCGATTTCCAAGGCATTCAGGGCGACATGGTCACGCAGACACTCATCGACAAGATGCAATCGCTCGACCGGCTCTACTATCTGGCGGCCTACATGGGACGCCAAGACGTGCTGGCCCAGCTCAACGACTACTACCGCACGCTGGGCATTTATGAAAACGAGTTGATCCATCCCGATCTGTCCACACCATCGGACTCGGTGCAGATTCCCGAATAATCCGGGAAAAATCGGCCGGCTGCGAGCAATCCATACAACGAAATCGGAAAAGACCGTGCGTCTTTTCCGATTTTATTTTGCCAACGCCTTCAGCGTCCGCAACCCTCAAAGTAGAAATTGCGAAGTTCACGCTGCAAGAAATCCCTCTTCCCGGGAAACCGGACAACGCGAAGCGGCGGTGTGCCGTACAAATCGGGATCCGAAAAACAGACGCTCCGGTAAAACCTCGACCGCTGCACATTCCGCCGGAGGCAGCAGACACGAACGAGCATACGGAACCGAAACAGCGGCATCCGGTCCGCACTGCCCCGACACAGACACAGCTCAGCTCTATCGGAAAGTCGGGACGAGCTCCGGCCAAAGGAAACGATCGGGAAGCAACCCGACCGTCCGAAAAAAGATTCAGGCGCAAACCGAAATCTGCACCTGAATCATAACTGCATACACACCCCTACCGCTTGGACATTTCGTGTTTCTGGTGAGGGTTGCGCTTGGTATAGAGGAAACGTCGGATCTTCTGCGTCGGAGTCTTGACGAACTCCTGCTTCTCCTCCACGACCTCGGAGATATGCGAGAAACGATTGACCTTGGAATTCACATAATCGACGACCTCCTTCTTGAGATTCTCCTTCCAATTCTCGAAATCCTCCTTCCAGCCGTCGAACTTGGCTTCGAGAGCGTCGGTATTGAAATGCACGAGCGCCACCAGGCGGCCTTCGTGCTCGGTAACCACCGAATCGGCGACGCAGACGTGCGAATTGAGGACGCTCTCGATATCCTCGGGATAGATATTCTCACCACTGGGACCGACGATCATATTCTTCAGCCGGCCCTTGATGTAAAGCCACCCGTCGGCCGAAAATTCGCCCAAATCTCCGGTACGGAACCATCCGTCCTCGGTGAAGACCTCCTTCGTAGCGTCGGGGTTCTTATAGTAACCGATCATGGCGCTCGGCGTCTTGGCAACGATCTCGCCCTGGCGGGTTTCGGGATTGACGTTCTCCAACCGCAGCTCAACGCCCGGCGCGGCAGGCCCGGTCGAACCCAGGCGCACCTGCGAGGGAGCTGCACCGGCCAACAGGGGTGCCGTCTCCGTCAAGCCATAGCCGATAGCGTACGGAAAACGGGCTTCGAGCAGGAACTTCTCGGCGCCGCCGTCCAGCTTCGCACCCCCGATACCGAGGAAGCGCAGCCGCCCGCCGAAGACCTTCATCAACTTCTTACCCGCGACACGATGCAGATAACGGCGCATGAAATCGATCTTGTAGAGCGCACGCCAGAATCCGCTGGAGGTAAACTTGGCGAGAATCTGATGACGATAAATCTTTTCGATAATCAGCGGCACGATGAGCATCACCGAAGGCCGTACCTCGGCAAGCGTCGGCATCAGAACCGAGGCCGTAGGCGGACGATCCAGGTAAACGACCCGGGCCCCCATCGAGAAAGGATAGATCATACCTATCGAGCACTCGTAGGTGTGCGCCAACGGCAGCACCGAGAGAAACGTATCGTCGGGAAAGATCGGGAAAATGGCGGCGCTCATGGAAATCTGCGCACAGAGATTCGCGTGGGAGAGCATCACGCCCTTGGGACGCGACGTCGTACCCGAGGTATAGATGATGACCGCGAGGTCTTCGGGATTCGGAATTCCGACCGCTCCCTTCTCCGCCGCAGGACGGGAGGCGATCACGCCCAGATTCTTGGTACGAATCACGATATGGAGGGATTCGATCGTGGACTTCGCCAATTTAGCGAAGAGCTTGTCGGAAACCATCAGCGCCTTGGCCTCGGAGTGGGCGATAATCATCTCCAGCTCTTCGGTCGAGAAATCGGGCAGGATCGGCACGGCGACCATGCCGGCAGAGGTGACGGCCAGGTACGAAACGCACCAGTTGGGCATGTTGCTGCTCAACAGCGCCACCTTGTCGCCCGCTTTCAAACCGGCTCCGATCAAAAGGTCCTGCACGTGTTTGACGCGGGTTCCCACCTCGGCATAGGAGAGCTCCTCCCCGCCGTACATGGCAAAAGCGACTTTCGATGCAAAACTCTTTACACTGTGCTGAACCAGTTCGTAAAGTGTATGGATAGTCATTTTCTTTCGAATTAAAATGAGAATATACTCGGGGCAAATTTACTATTATTTGCCGTAAATACACTATTTTTGAGCCGAATTATCGCCATGATCTCTGGTCAATACATCAAAAAACTTGCCGAGAATGCAGGCTTCGACCTCTGCGGAATCACGCCCTGCAAACATCTTGCGGAGAACGAATCCTACTTCCGCGAATGGCTCGCCAAAGGCTACGGTTCCTCGCTGGAATACCTCGAACGCAACCTCGACAAACGTTTCGACGTCCGACGCCTGGTCGAAGGGGCGCAGACGGTCGTGGTCTGCGCCGTGAGCTACAAGAACCCGCTGGGCGAAGGTTATCCGCCCGGGTGCCGCACAAAAATCGCCTCCTACGCCCGCAACCACGACTACCACCCCGTCCTCAAGGAGATGCTGGGCACGATGCTCGAAGCCCTGCGCCGGCAATACCCCGGGCTCACGGGCCGCACGTTCGTCGATACGGCTCCGCTGCTGGAAAAACAACTGGCCGTCGAAGCGGGTCTGGGCTGGATCGGGCGGCAATCCCTGCTGCTTACGCCCCAATACGGCTCCTATGTCCTGCTGGGCGAGTTGGTACTTACCCTGCCGTCCGACCAATACGATGCCCCGTTCGCAGGAGCCCGTTGCGGCCGCTGCCGGAACTGCCTGGACAGTTGTCCAACGGGAGCCATCGTCGCGCCCAAGGTGATCGACACGAACCGCTGCATCTCCTGTCGTACGATCGAAAAGGAGTCCGACAGCGCCCTGCCCGACCTCGACGGATGGATCTTCGGCTGCGATCGCTGCCAGAGCTGCTGTCCCCACAACCAAAAAGCCCCCATGCACCGCTCGCCGCATTTCGATCCCCTGTTCGACCCGCTGACGATTTCGGATCGGGAGTGGCTCGCAATGAGCGAAGAGGAGTTTCTCCTGCGGTTCGGCAATACACCTCTCGCACGCAGCGGACTGCGGCGCATCCAGCAAAACGTGCGGATAAACCAGGAAAAGAACGAAGAGTAGGGCCCGCCATTGGGCGGAGAGGCAGACAGCAAACCAACCCGAAACCTCTCCGGATATTGTCCGCAGGCTGTTCGGGAAACCTTCCGTACGAAAGGACAGGAAAACCGGAACCCGACCGGCCGGCTCACCGCCACCGCCCCGACTTGCGGCACAAAGGCTCCCGCTCCTCCTGAATCGGCCCGACAACCGACCCGCCGCGATAAAGTGCAAAACCATCCGCTGAACCGCCCCCGCGTGCATCCCGGAAGTCAAAGCCCTTTCGAATAAAACGGGGCAGACTTCCGAAAAAGTCTGCCCCGCATTTCAAAAACAGGAATACCCCGCTAACTGTTCGCTTTGGCTGCGTTCTCCTTAAGCTGTGCCACCGTTTTCTGTGCCGCAGCCACATTCGCACCGGCCGTTACTTTCGAAAGGGCGTCGATCGCCTGCTGGGGCATCGTGCGGGCATTGTAAGCTGCACCCAAAATGAAATAAACGTCGCTGCGCTCCTCTTCGTCGGTATGCCCGGCAGCAGCCTCCTCAGCAGAAGCGATCACGCCAGCGTAATCCTTCTTGTCGAAGAGTGCCTGCAAACGAATCTTCTGGGCCAGCGCATCCTGCGGATTCACGGCCAGCATCTCGTCGGCAACGGCGATAATACCGTCGAAATCATTCTCGCCCTGCAACTTGGCAATACGGTTATTGGTATAGAGCTTGATGTTCTCCTTTGCCTTCACGACATCCTCCGCATATTTGGGGTTGTCCTGAGAAGCGATTTCGTTGAAAATAACCAAACCTTTCTGGAAGTCGCCCAGCTCGCAATAGCAAATGCCCAAGAAGTTGGCCATCTCCATATTTTTCGGATCGGCGGCATAACCTTTGGCGAAAATTTCAGCAGCCTCGGCGTAGTTCTTTTCGTTGAAAGGCTTTCCGCCCCACATCAGATATATCTTCGCCATCAACATATTCGACATACGCTCCTGCTGCAACTCACCGTAAAGAGCCGCCTTATTGGCCGACTTGGTAAGATTCTCGACCGCCGTGTTGAAATCATTTCCCTTAGCAGCCGTAAGACCCATTTGGAAATAGCACACCGGCACACTCTTCTTGGCCGTTGCAACCCAACTCTGGACATCGAGATCCTCGGAATCGAGCCCCTGATCGATAAGCGTTTCGAAAGCCGTAGCTGCGGATGCGAAATCCTTCGAATTGTAAGCGGCGACAGCCTTATTGTAAGTTTCGCCCAATCCTTCCTGCGCAGCCACAGACCCCACAACGAACAGGGCAAGCGCGGAAATCAAAAGTTTTTTCATAAATATTGTATAAATTATAGGTTAAAATTGGTTCCGTCCATTTTTATCACCATTCCCTGCAAACCCATCGGAAATATCGCCCCGTCCTGTAGGTCGCAACCATCCGTCGAAACTCCCGCCGGAAAGCAGGGAATGCAAATTTAGTTTTTTTTCGGCACTTTCCAAAAATCACCTTCTCAACGCGGCGAAGAACGAACGGACGAGCCTCTCGCACTCCTCGGCCAATACCCCCCGCGTCACCGTCGTTCGGGGCGGAAACACCTGCTCCGAATAGCGGCGATAGCCACGCTTCGGATCGTCGGCGCCATAGACCACCCGCCCCACCTGGCTCCACGCAATCGCCCCCGCACACATGATGCAAGGCTCGACCGTCACATACAACGTACATTCGGACAAGTATTTGCCTCCGACGGTCGAGGCTGCGGCTGTCAGGGCCTGCATTTCCGCATGAGCCGTAGCGTCCGCCAAGGTTTCGACCAGGTTGTGCCCCCGGCCGACGATACGTCCGTCCGCGACCACCACGGCACCGATGGGTACTTCCTGCTCTTCTAACGCTTTTTCCGCCTCGTTTAGTGCCAGGCGCATGAATTTTTCATCGGTTTGCTGCTGTTCCATCGTTTCGGTTTTTCGGCAAAATTAATAATTTAACGGAAAATCCGATATGCCTCTAATTTTCACCCGGCTCCACATCGCCGCCTCTCTTCCGTTCTGCCTGTATTCGTAAATAGCAGGAATTCCGACAAGAAACGAATTAGTTCGCACCACTCCGCACTCACTTTTCTTCCTTTACAAAAGACGGAAAGTCGCCGCCACCCCTCCCGACGAACCCGCCGGATTCAGCCTCGCACACCTCCCCTGTCGAAGGAAAGAGATGGCATCCGGTATAAAAAACGCGCGAGTTTGTTTTTTATACCTTCGTTTTCACTACCTTTGTGAATCACAATACGACAACAACGAAAAAAACAGATACGACCATGTACAGAACCCATACCTGCGGCCAGTTGCGTGCCGCAAATGTAAACGAAACGGTCACCCTGGCCGGCTGGGTGCAGAAAGTCCGCAACCTGGGTGCGATGACCTTCATCGACCTGCGGGACCGTTACGGCATCACCCAGATCGTCGTCGAAGAACACTCTCCGGCCGATGTCAAGGCCGTGGCCGGCGGACTGGGCCGCGAATACGTCCTTCAGGTCGAAGGCCGCGTGGTAGAGCGTTCGTCCAAGAACCCGAAGATGCCTACGGGCGACATCGAAGTCGTCGCCTCGAAGCTCGTGGTGCTGCACGAGGCCGAAGTGCCCCCGTTCACCATCGAGGAGAACTCGGACGGCGGCGACGACCTGCGTATGAAATACCGCTACCTCGACCTGCGCCGTCCTCCCCTGCAGCGCAACATGATCCTGCGTCACAAGATGGCCCAGGAGATTCGCCGCTTCCTGAGCGACGAAGGTTTCCTGGAGATCGAAACCCCCTACCTGGTCAATTCCACGCCCGAAGGCGCCCGCGACTTCGTCGTCCCGAGCCGCATGAGCCCCAACCAATTCTACGCCCTGCCCCAGTCGCCCCAGACCCTCAAGCAGCTGCTGATGGTCGCCGGCTACGACAAATACTTCCAGATCGTGCGCTGTTTCCGCGACGAAGACCTGCGGGCCGACCGCCAGCCCGAATTCACGCAGATCGACTGCGAAATGTCGTTCGTCGAGCAGGAGGACGTGCTCGAAATCTTCGAGCGCTGGGCCAAGCACATGTTCCGCGAAGTGATGGGCATCGAACTTACGGAGCCGCTGCGCCGCATGCCCTGGATCGAAGCGATGGAGAAATACGGCTCGGACAAACCCGACCTGCGCTTCGGTATGGAGTTCGCCGACCTGACGGACCTGGCCCAAGGTCACGGCTTCGCGGTTTTCGACGACGCGGAGTACGTCACCGGCTTCGCCGCGACGGGCTGCGCCGGCTACACCCGCAAACAGATCGACGCCCTCACGGAGTTCGTCAAACGCCAGCAGATCGGTGCCAAGGGACTCGTCTGGATCCGCGTCGAAGCGGACGGCAACGTCAAGTCGTCCGTCGATAAATTCTACTCGCCCGAGCAGGTGCGGGCGATGGCCGAACGCGCGGGCGCAAAAGCCGGCGACCTGGTGCTAATCCTCTGCGGCAAGAAATTCAAGACCCTCACCCAGCTCTGCGCCCTGCGTCTGGAGGTCGCTCAGCAGCTGGGCCTGCGCGACCCGAAGAAGTTCGCTCCGCTGTGGGTCATCGACTTCCCGCTGTTCGAGTGGGACGACGAGACCCA
>OLGA01000017.1_pt1 | contig 135626 bp, 129 predicted proteins | sample 1604881 | NCBI WGS metagenome assembly OLGA01 (sample SAMEA3888896, study PRJEB22519) | human gut metagenome | biome: human gut; feature: human-associated habitat; material: faeces | place: Denmark | collected 2009 | reverse complement strand
TCAGTTTCGAGATTTCATTCGGGCTCCTTCAGTACCTGTATTCGTGTCTCATCTGTCATCAGCTTAATCCCATTCCCATTATCATTCCAATGAACACTTTGCCTCTTTCAAAAATTTTGTACTCAATGTTTTTCATCTTTCCCAGTTTCTATTCATCGACATATTATAAAGGCTCCTTTATAAAAACTGTAGTCTTTTTTTTAGAAAATCCAAGATTTTGATAAAATACATGTGCATTTTTTCTAGAATTAGCACTTGTCAATTCAACTGTACTGCACCCCATATCCTTTGCAGTTGAAATCAACCTCTCTATCAAAGCTCGCCCTATACCGTGCTGTCTGTATTTTTCATCCACTGCAACATAAGAAATATATCCATATTTATATGTTCTAACATAATCCCTTTTAATCTCAAGAAACGCACAGCCAACAACCGTATTGTCTATTAGAGTGAGAAAAATCATTTTGTCATGACATAGATAATTATTTTCTAAATCTTCCTTACTAATCTTTGAATCATATGTATCTCTTAGCAACGTATACAATCCTACATACAAATCAGATGAATATTCTATAATATTCACACTATCATCTCCTCATCCTGAAACTTAATCTTGGAAAATGGTGAATGTTGCTCCCTTTTATCCTTTGGAGGCAATTCCATGTATTTACCATAAATATACTTTAGTACTTCATCATATTCCTTGGAACTATACAATAACCTACCCTCAAATAAATATTCTGCTCTATTTGTGAACCAGCTCTTCGGCATACTATATCTTGTCTTCAATGAATTCTTCTTATATAACGTCCCTGTAGCAGGAAATGACAGACATCTAACTCTATTTGGTGTTATATTTTTACTCTTAACAGCATATTTATTTAGTCGACTAAATACCCATTCTACTGGGATTTTTGCCAACACACTATACCACAGCTTCATGAATCCAGTCGATTGTACTCTTGCAACTTCTGACCATAATATTTTTCTGAGACAATACACTTTTCTATCCTGCACAATTTGGCCTAAAGTACTCAATGGAACATCATCCATTGGAAAAACATCCACAAAAATTCCTGTCTTGTTTTTCAAATGTTCCTGTCCTACTCTGACATATATAGTATTAGTTCTTCTAAGCTTGCCATATCCCCATCTGTACTCCGGATCGGTATCATGATCCTGAAAATAACATATTTCAGAATTCATTTCTGATGCATATTTCTTAAAAGTATCATAATCTTCTCTAAGCATACCTATATCAGCATCATCATCCCATGGAATATATCCCTTATGTCGAACTGCTCCAAGCAGACTTCCTCCAAATAACACATAATTAATATTATGTTTTCTACACACCTTATCAAATTCAACTAACATATCCAATTCTGTTAATTGCATTTTTCTAAATTGTTCTGGTGTTAACTCTTTTGCTTTACTCATGTCTATTAACTCAATTCCTTGTATTTTCTTTTGCTAAAACGTTCAATGACAGTTGCTATGTTCAAAGAGATGTCATCTTTTAAATAATATCCTCTCTTCTTATTTTCAACTGCTCTAGCAAAAGCAACAATTTCATACCTAATCCCTTCACCATCTAGTTGATAAAAATACTTTTTGTTCTCATTTTGATTCTCATACCTTATTTCAAAGTATTCAGTTTTCCACCATGGCGCTGGCACATAAATATATCCTTTTGTTCCCGTAATAATTAATTCTCCCTCTGACTTAGCCGCCTTTGCTACTTTTGCAGTTGCCACCATTTTATCATACTCAAACGATATCTTTGTAAAAGCATCAAAATTTGCTTTTTTATCAAACAGCTTTGTCACTATCTGCATATCATTATACTCTACTCCAGCCAACTGAAATATCGGCAACAACGCTGTTGGTCCCCAGGCACAAATGCTATTCTGTTCATTTTTCAAATCTGTTATTCCAGTTACTCTATTGCTGGTACAAACAGAATCAATAGAAAGAATTTCTCCAATGTGTCCACTTTTTGCCAAAACTAAAAGCCTTGAATAGGCCGTAGAATACGCTGTTTTAATTCCATCTACAAGTATTAACGAATTATTCTCTGCATATTCTATAAGCTCCTTGCATTGAATTGTGTTCATCGCAATCGGCGACTCACATATTACATGCTTTCCCTTCTCTAACGCTCTTTTAACGTCACTGTAATGTTTTTCCGGAAGGGTTGCAATATAAACCGCATCAACTCCTAAATATTCTTCATCACACTCTTTATATTCCACTCCATTGACATATGAAACTTCTTTAATAAATTTATCACACAATCCCTTATTTCCAATTGTTCCTATAAAAATCTTACGTTTTTCTGCTCTGATTTCAGAACTTGAAACCCCCTCTGTGCGATCTAGATATACAACTTTACAATATGCATTTAGATAATCAAACTTTCCCTTCCAGTCTGAGCCTACCGTAAAAATGTCAACTCCATATCTTTGTATATCATCAATTTTCTGACCTTCGTATTCTTCTACTATTATCTCATCCGCTAATCCCGTTGCCCTGACAGCTTCAATCCTTTCCATCAAAGACTGTTGAACATTAATCTTCCCCCTAGTCTTATCAAAATCATCTGCAGTAACGCCGACAATCAGATAATCTCCAAGCTCTTTTGCTCTTTCAAGCAACCTGATATGTCCATAATGTAGCAAATCATATGTTCCATATGTAATCACTTTGGTCATAGAATATATCTCCTTTCGAGATTATAAAAGATTTCTCTTTTGTAAATCTTTAAAAGCATTAACTAGTGTAGTATTATCTTCATGTGTTAATGCCCCTATATGTCCAACTCTGAAAATAGTATCTTTCATTTCCCCACCATTAGGACAAATCCATATACCATATTCATCTTTAAGCTTTAGAAAAATATCATAAGCATTTGCTGTCGTCGGGTGTACAGATGTAACCCCATTGGCTGGACTTTCTGATACAAGTTCAAACGGCAAATCTTTAATCTTTGCCCTAAAATCTGCCGCCTGGGATGCAATCCTTGCAACTTCAGCATCAGCTCCTCCATGCTTTTTAATTTCTTTAAGTCTCTCATTAATTTGAAGCAAAATTCCAACAGCAGGAGTAAAAGGTGTCTGACCTCTTTCCTGATTCTTCAAGGCATCCTTCAAATCAAAATACATAGTCCTTACCTTAGACTTTTCAACCCTCTCAACTCCACGAGGCGCTAATACAATTACAGAAATGCCTGGAGGGCATGCCAAAACCTTCTGAGAACCTGTAATCATAACATCTGCACCACACTCATTCATATTGAAAGGATCCGCTAAAAAAGCAGAGACACAATCACAAACAAAAAACATATTATTTTTCTTACAGAATTCACCAATCATCATTGTATCATAAAGCACTGCTGTGGATGTTTCATCCACATTTACAAGTAAACCAGTGAAATTCTGATTGTCATATTCATAAAGCTTTTCTTTAGTAAGTTTTTTTCCATGCTCTAATTTTAAAGCCACATAAGGTATTTCATGTATTTCGCAAAGTTGAACAAAACGATGCCCAAAGCTGCCTCCGTCAATTACTAAAACCTTGTCCTTCTTAGTAAAACAATTCATAACAACAGCTTCCATAGATCCTGTACTTGAACATGTCATAAAAACTGCTTTTGATCCCTCCGGTGCTTTCGCATACTCTAACATAAATTTTTCATTTTCTAACATTGTAGATGAAAATTCCGTTGTTCTAAAATAGGGAACCTGCTCTGCCCCTATAGCTCTTACTTCTTCCGAAGACATTACTGGTCCTACTGTAAAATTTAACATTTCTATTTCTCCTTTTTACAATCCCATAAATTCAACAATTCGTTTACAGTTGTTCGTATCATGATATTTATAAAATATATTTCTCAATTTTTCTCGTTTTTCTTTATATTCATCTTTTTCAAGAACAACATCATTAATAAAATCTTGAAGGTCTTTAAAATTATATATTTCTTTACCGGCTATCAAAGGCTCAATATCATCAACAACAAAACCTAATTTATAATCATTTACATCTGATAAAACATATGCTAATGGCCTGTCTAACTGAATAAATTCATATGCTGCTCCCGAATAATCACTTATCATTGCATCACAGCAACTCATTAATCTATAATTATCTACTCTAATTTGTTTCACTTTATCACCTGTTAAAACTTTGATGTTTGACGTATCATATATTTTTAGGTCTTCTAAATTCTGCATAGGATGAATTTTAATAATTAATAAAACATTTGAATTATTAAGTAACTCATTTAAATTCTCATACTCTTTTATATCATTAATTAATGGAATACCTAAAGGCTGTTCCCTCTCAGAATCATTTCTATTATATCCTCCTCCCTTTCGAAATGTTGGCATCCATAAGACAACTTTTCGAAACTTATTATCTGTAATCTTTTTCAATTCATCATGGTTGTCTGACAACAATACATCATGTGAAGGGAATCCCAAATATACTAATCTTTTATCATTTTCAGACATAGAAAGCTGATCTCTTTCTATATCTGAATAATCTTCACACATTCCCAAAATATAATCCACTGTGCTAGGAATTCTACCTATACCCTTAGTATTTTTTAAACCTCCCGCACCATGTCTAAAGAAAAACGATTTTTGCTCATCTCGCAACTTTGGAGTAATAAAATTATCTGCTGTAAATATTTTGGCTATATTAATATAGTAATCTTTCATTATACTAGGTTTAAATATATAAAAATACCTAACATTATATGGTAATTTAAATTTTTTATTTACTTTATGTTTTAATAACCATATTATCTTATATTTTTCATTATAGCCTTTTTTTATTAAATAATCATAAAATGCGCCTCCTTCTGCATCAAAATCATTATGGCTTTCTATTATTATTATATTTTTTAATTCTTTATTTTTTAGAAATAAATATAACATTTTTTGTATAACAATATCAATTTTATATTGATATATAACTAAAATAGTTCTTTTCAGTCCTTTTTCTTTTATATAATTAACTATATTCATACTTTAGCCTTTCATTTTAATTATAATTTCAATTATTCGATTTTTTTTACAAAAACATAATAACATTATTAAAAAAATAAATCCATATCTAATCAGCATATCCTTATATGTCATAGTAATTAAAATCATAATAAACACCAAAAATACCGATATAATCAAAATCATTCTTATATCAAACACATATTTCATTTTATTATTTTTTATTATAACAGAATAAAAAATAAAATGCATAATAGCAAGACAGATATAACTAACCAATGTTGTATAACCCGCAGCACAAAACCCAAATAACTTAATAAAAATTGCATTTAATACCAAATTTAATACTGCACTAATAAAAGTAGCTATTGAAATTAATTTTGTCTTTTGATAGTAATATTCCACATTACTAAACATACTATATAAAAAAATAAAATAAACAGATAACGAAACTGGTGGAACAACATATACAGCTTCCATATATCGTTTTCCAGCAAATATAAGTATTACTTCTGGAGCAAACAACATAGTTACTAAACATAAAACAGCGATCAACAGACAAATTGGTGTTGTAACATTTATAATTTGTCTTCTCAATATATTACAATTTATTTTTGTATTTTCATATTCGTCAAGTTTTTTATAAATAACAGGTGTCAAGGAACTATTTACTGCACTAACAATTAAAATCATCATCGTCGAAATAGTATACGCAACACTATATAATGCTGCTTTATCATTTCCAACCATTTTTCCTATCATTACCCTGTCAGATTGACTTAACACGTAATTAGACAAATAATGCGGAATCAATGGTATATTAAAAGCCAGTGCATATTTCCAGTATTTTTTTGAATATATTTTTTTTCCATTAAGCATTAAAATAAAAAATAATATTCCGGCAAAAATAACTTTAGAAATTACATCGGTGTACACACGTGCCTCAACCTTATAATCCGTATTTATAACCGCAATAACACCACCGCCGAGACTTAATATTGTCATCGCAATTGATACTACAACATATTTTTTATATTTAAAATCAAATCTTTCTTTAGCAGCCCAAAACTCTAAAGCTGGCATAAACAATAATTCTAAAAACATTGCAAACATCAAAATTGGTGGCAATTCAAATAATGTGGTCCACAAATTTGGTTTAATTAAATATATTATACCAAAAAATAATGTTATTGTTGTAGTTAAACCTAATTGTGAAGATGTAAAGGCTTTTCTATCATTTCCAAATAATAACAATCCCTTTTGATATCCACTTAAAAATATATTCAATGACGTAAAAATAAAAATAATACTATACCATGATTGAAAAATAGTAAATGTTCCATACTGTTCTTCAGTCATAACCCTTGTGAAAATAGGAGTAGATAATAACGCTATTCCCTTATTTATCACATTACATATTGTATACCATATTGATGCTTTTACCGGTTCTGATATTTTATTATATTTATTCAATAATTTATTCATATACAATCTTACCAGTTAATGAAAACGTTCTTCCTTTTTCATTTTTAAATAATGTTCTTTGTCTCTAGTTTTAAACGGAATGGCCGGATGCCCTCCTGCTATTGAATATGCAGGTATATCCTTGCATACAACTGATCCAGCCTGTATAATGGCTCCCTCTCCTATTACACAGCCTCCCAAGATTATTACATTATTTCCCAGCCATACACAATCACCAATTTTAACATTCTTAGTTATATAAGAGTTGTCGTAAGGTATCTGCTCTCCTTCATAATTATGAAATGAAGTTATAATCTGGCACTCCGTCCCTGAATGAAAATAATTTCCAATCTCAACCTTTCCCTGTCCCAAAATCGACATTCCATTAAAACACACCCCATATCCAAGATACGTATTTGAATTAACAAACGATTTTCCGCCTACATATAATTTTTCACCACAAGCAGCAGCTTTCATTTTTATTCTTTTTTGATAATAAATCTTTGCCCATAAAGCTTTTCCTCTAGATATTATTCCCATATAGCATATCCTCCAACAATCCATCATATAATCCAAAATCTATTTTATAATTCGAATGAACAATTCTTTCTGATTCAGGTGGTAAACTCATATAGTCCCCATATAATGACTTCAAATATGCATCATATTGTTTTATTCCATAAAACTCAACTTCTTCGAACCTGAATAATTGCAAATCATCCAACCATGAATTCATAATTAAATCATTAGGATAATCACTAATAATACACTGGGTAGTTTTAGTATTATTATATTTATCCAATAACTTGCTTCTGGATTGTTTTATCTGTTTAATGGAAAAGAATTTTGAAACGAATTTTACCATTTTATATGACAGCTTAGACTTATGTTTTTTCTCACCATAACCGCATTTTACCCATAATATATTTTTCATTAAATGATTTTTAAACAAAAAAAGCTTTCTTTTTAGTTTACAATCCGGAATATTGTCGTGAGGAAATAAATCCACAAATATACCATGTTGTATTTTTACATTTTTAGAAAAATCTTCAATTATTTCAGTTCCTTTAAGCTGCAACTTTGCAAAGTCAAAGGCATAATATTCTTCTGTTTCCGGTGTCTGTAGAAAAAATTTATCCTTATTTAAATCTTTATCACATGCCTTAATAAATTTTTCATAATCTTTTCTTTTAAAGCCAATATCAAAATCATCATCCCATGGAATAAATCCATTGTGCCGTACTGCACCAATCTGGGTTCCTCCATTAATAAAATATGGAATATCATTTTTTTTACATATTCTTGCAACCTCGCATGCTATAATCAAAATTGCTCTTTGAAGTTTTTTTTTCTCTTTATCGTTAATACTCATCTCTGCTTGCACCTCTGTTTTGAACTAATTTAGGTAAATATGCCACAATACATAAAATATAACTAAAATAGAAATATTCCATAACACTTTCAAAAGTCATTACTATAAGAATAATTGCAATAAATGTTGAAATCTGATAGCGTATTTTTTTACCTTTTAATTTATCTATTGTACTCATTGCTATATATAACATATAAATAAATGCCGCAAAAAGAATAATACCTCCGTCGTTTAAAATTTGTAAAATCTGATTATGCATATAATTCATGCCTTGTCCATCGCCAACCCAATAGCTCCAAAAAACCTTAATTAGAACCCCATTAGCTCCATATCCATATATCGGACTTTTAAAAAAACTTTCTAATGCTTTTGCCCATATAAAACCTCTTCCATTTAAAGAGAATCCTGCAATCTCAAGAGATGACTTTCCAGCACATATAATAAGGAAAAAAATAAAATTTAAAAGTAAATATAACGATAAATAAACTCGTCCTTCAAGTGCTATTGAACCATAAATTTTAAAGTTACCAAGTATTTTAAAAAGAAGCAATAAAATTATAGATATGTACGCTGCACTCGTAAAAGACATTAACATATTAATATATGATAAAATCATAAGAAGTACATATTTTTTTTTATTACCATTATATACCTCATATTCTATGTATGCCGTTAAAATTGCTAACATTCCGATCTGAACAGCTGTCTGAACATGTCCTATAAACAGTAGGTGATTAGATATTGGTCTAAAATATGTCGGCCAAAACAATGGACTAAAAATTGTACTATTCAATACAAAAATAATAATCAATATATTATTTGTATATTTTATTATTTGCAATGGATTTTTTTTTAAATAATATACACTAAATATACACAAAGCCGGAGTTGCAAACAATTTCTGTAATGCCCCGGAAAAACTTTGTCTAACTAAAAAAGTTATTATAATTATTATAGAAAAATATAAAATCATACTACCTACAAAACTATTAATTTTAATTTTTTTTAAAGTTAATAATTTTGCAATTGCAACTATATAAATTATGCCTACTGATAAATATAACCATGCTGTGAGAAATAATTTATAAAAACTAAAATATTCCAAAAAACCTCTCGGACACAGAAATGGAATCAATAGAAAAATCAATATAATATTCTTATATTTCAACCTATTTATCACACTAGCTCCTCCATCCTTTATTTATACCAATAAATAAATTTGTCAGAATTATTCTTACTTATTATTTTAGCTGGAACGCCACCAACAGTTACTCCCTTTTCTTCTACTGATTTAACTACTACTGCATTAGCCCCAATTACACATCCATCAGCAATTTTTACTTTTCCCATCACCTTGCATCCTGATGCTAAAAAAACATCATTTCCTATTATTGGAGCATCACTCCCCCCTGAGGCACCTATCGTAACACCCTCATGTATCCTGCAATTTTCTCCTATAACAGCACACTGATTTATATTAATGCAATTAAAATGAGCTATGCTAAGTCCTTTATCGCAAACATTTGGACCAATTGAAATTCCTAATTTAACACCTAATATATGCCATCTTAATTTATAAAATTGGAGAATAAGCTTCTTAGCTTTAGACTTTGAAGTATTCAACCAATATTCATACTTTCTAAGTGCAATCTCATATTTCCAAATTTCGTCAGTAAATGGTCTTGGGTATTTTCTTGTTATCCCAAGTTGTTGTTTGTCCTGCTTTAAATATTGCTTTAAATCTTTTTTGTTCCTTATCAATTTACATCATTCCTTTTAAAGTTTTTTCCAAATTATCTATAGTACAATTAATACTAAATTTTTCAGCGGTCAATAAACAATTATTTCTCATTTGTGTAATTAACTTTGGATCCAACTTTATAAATTTATACATACATTTATATAATTCATCATCATTTGTCTTAGAAGTAATGAAACCATTGTAGTCATTCTCTATAATCTCAGGTATTCCTCCTACATTATTAGCAACGCAAGGTACTCCATATGACATAGCCTCAACTATAGAAATCCCAAATACTTCCTGACAAGTAGATGGATATATAAATAAATCAGTCTTTCTTAAATAGTCACCAATATTTCTTTTTGCTCCTGTAAATTCTATAACTCCTGTTAAATCCAATTTTTGAACCAGCATTTCCAATTCATTTCTAAAAGAGCCGTCTCCAATTATCCAAACTTTAATGTTTGAATCGTCATTCAATAATTTTTTTAATGCGCATACAAATAAATCCAAACCTTTGATTTTTTCTACTCTGCCAATATAAGTAATACGGGTATAATTATTCTCTAATTTTATGCTATCAATAGATATCGCTGACACTTCGACTCCATTATAGATCACTTTCGTTTTTGTTACATCAATATTGAAATTATCTAAATATGATCTTCGTCCAGCTTCAGAAACAAATATTATCTTATCAGATATCTTCAGTGCCTCTTCTATATTCCATTTTGCTATTTTATTCTTAATCCATGATCCATAATTATAATTCAATTCCGGATCAAAGCATGAATGTATAGTCATAACAAATTTTTTATTTTTAAATCTTTTTTTTAATGCACAATAATAAATATGCAACGCTATGGTACAATGATGCGTAACTATTATATCAGCTTTTTCTGCTAATTCGCATAAGCTTTCCCATCTTTTTTTTGATATTTTTTTTGAAGAACATTCTGCAAAAGAGATTACATCAGCCCCTGATTTCTTCATTTCTTTATATATTTGTCCGTCTTCAAACATAAAGCAAAATGTATTGTCATAATTAGCATACTTAGCAATATTGCTACATAACTGTTCTATTCCGCCTATTCCACCTGCAGATAATAAATTTAAAACTTTCATTTTTCTTCCTATCAATCATTATTTTATCCAATTTGTCACTAGGATTTATAAATTTTCTCTAAAATTTTAGCATTATCGTATATATCAAAGCCATTTTTTCTAACCAAACTAATTGCTTTTTGAGAATTTTCCAATCTGTTTTCTTTTTCTAACATTTCCAAAATATCATTAGTCCAAATATAAGGTGCTTCCTCAAGCGATTCAAATCTAACCATATTCGTAATATTACAATCCTCTGTAATAGTATTAGATAATAATGAAGGCAGACCATTTATCTGCCATTCAATTGCCACAAGTGGCAGTCCTTCAAACAGCGATGGTAAAACCATTATATCCATTGCTTGCATATAATCATTTACATTATCAACAGTTCCCACAAATATAACACTTTTTCTTATATCTGAAACGTTTTTCATGATTTCATCTTTTAAAGGTCCATCTCCAATCAAAAATAATTTTGCATTTGGTTTTCTATTAAGTACTTCTCTAAATATCTTTATTAAAAACTTATGATTCTTTTGTTCAAAAAATCCACCAACATGTCCGATTGCTATACAATCTGATATATCCAGCCTTTTTCTCATTTCATTTCTTTTTTCTAATGAAAATGAATATTTTTTTACATTTCTACCATTTTTTAATACTTTAAACTTTCGATTACCAAACAGCCACAGCCCAGCTTCATTGCCACATGCCAACGCATCAGTATATAATAAATTAAACAATGGTCTAAGCATTTTATCTGCCCTAACCTGATCGCATCTTGTATTGTGAGAATGAGCAATTCTTCTTTTACATCCTCCTAAAAATCCTGCTAATAATTCTATGCTCAAAGTAGCACTATTTCCATGTGCATGAATAACTTCTATATTATTTTTTCTTATAAAATGCGCCAAAGAAAAAAAATAAACAATTGGGCTTTTTCTCCTAGACGGTAGCTGAACAATTTCACATCCTAATTCTTCTATTTTTTTTTCAATTTTGGTTTCTGACATAATTGTTGAGACAACATAGATTTTCAAATCTTCTCTGTTCATAGCTTCTAAGTAAGATGTTATTACGCTAGTAATCCCATCATATATCAGTCCAACAGTACTAACTATAATTATTTTCTTCATTACATCTCTTCTACAATTTTCTCTAATTCTTCACAAAATTTTGCATTATTACTATTCATACCATGTTGCATACTTGTAACTATTTCATCATAATTAGTTATATACTCCTCCAGTTTTCGAATATCTTCTACAACAATAATTGTTCCCATTCTCTCAGCCACATTTCTTGCAAACTCAAGCTGATGATCATTAACATGTTCATCAAACTGATGTTGCCTTGGCACCACTATAGGTGTCTTTCCCATTTGAAGCGGCATAATGAAGCTAGCTGGTCCGCCATGAGTTATAACTATATGTGCTTCTTCTATATTATTAACCATTTGTTGATAAGGTATCAATTTACTCCATTGACAATATTTAGGTTCATAAGTACTGAATCCCGTCTGTATTAAAACATCTTCTTTTATAATTTCGTTTTTTTTCAGATCATCAATAGCTTTAACCAGTCTATTAAATGGTTGCTCATGTGTTCCTACTGTTACAAATATCATAATTTACCTTTCTAAAAAATACTTCCCAAATTTATTGCTTTGGGATATACTTTCTTCTGTTCTTCCCACTGCACTATAAACTTATCAACTATTGGATACACCATCTTCCCTGTCATTGTTGGCTTATCAATACGATCAAAGACCTCAATATAAATCAGCTTCGCTCCTCGCAACTTACCTAAATAAAAGAATGGTACTGCAACAGCTGCACCTGATGATATTATAATGTCCGGATTTTCCTTGCGTAAAACTCGCCATGCAATTATTGTATTCTTAATCAAAGCTTTAATACTTCGATTAGTTGGATAAAAACAAGGATACATTTTTTCTCCTTCTAAAAGACTTCTTGCATCTTCTTTATCGAACGTAACCCAAAAACGATTCTTGTCTTTCCAAAATGGCTTTAGCATATATAAGTGAGATAAGTGTCCCCCCGACGAGCCCACCAAGCATATTTTAACATCCTTCATTTATATTACCTCAACATTCCCAATTACATCTATATGATAATTTTTTCTTTCTAAAACATCTTTAACAATATCTACAACACTATCATTATACGGATGTGTCAATAAAACCACCTTATAATTTTCGACTTTATTTTTCATAAATTCAACATCATTCATTTCACCATCAAGAATTTTGACGTGAACATTCTTATCTGCAACTTTCTTTATAGCATCAATAAAGAGTTTTCCTAATTTGTCATCAACTTTTCCCGAAAAAATCAAAACATTACCGGCTTCGACATTTAACATAATTTTTGCTGCTATAAGTTCAATGCTATCCGTTTTATTAATTTTTCGAATCTTATCAGCCAGATTCCTAAATATTCCACCTTTTGTTTTTGTTATAACCTTCCCATAATTTATTATATTTAATTCCTCCCATATTGCATCATTTGAGATTAATTTTCCTTTTATTGCATATATAATAATTATTATTGCAATTGAACAAATTATAGCCAATATCATGCCTGCTAAAATGTATTTAATAGAAAATTTTACACTTACCTCTTGTTGTTTTTCATCAGTATCACTCTTAATTGCATTTTTCTGACTATCTGTAAATGAGCCATATAATGAGTCTAATTCCGTCTTCACTGTATTCAAATTTGTCATAACGGATTGCTGACGACTTTCCACTTCTGTACTATAAATATTAGATTTCACCTCATTTGTCTTTGTCAGGTTAAAATTATATGTGTCCTGAAGCTTTGCGGCAAACTCCTCTATCCCACTCTCAGCATTTTGTTTCATTTCTACAATTTCAGATGTCTCTGCGGCCCATATAGTTACAGTAAATACATTCACCTCATTCTCAGTAATAACATACTTTTTGGTAATAGAATTATCACAGCTTATCAAATCATTATCTATAGCTTCAATTCCACCGCCATTTATCCAGTCTTTAAACACTTTTACAATTCCATTTACATCAGCTGTAGAATCAATACCGTCTACCCTATATGTTATAATTTCCTGAACTGTATTATAAGGATTCAATTTCATAAAATCTGATTTATCCACATACTCTTCCATATTTTCATAAGCACTTTGCTTGCTAAGATATGTCTCAACCTGCTGTTTCTCCTCATCTGTAAGTTCCGTTACTATATTTGTATTCTTTAAATCCCTAACATATTTATATGTCGGAAAGATTACAGCACATAATGCAGCAACTAAAATAATTATTGCAAGTTTCTGCACTATCTCTGCAAATAAATCTCTTAAATTTATGGTTCTCTCTTCTAATATCGAATTCATCTTTAATCCTCTCATATGCACAAATTATAGTACAGTATACCTCATATCCAGCAAATATTCAATATAAAACATTATATGCTTCAATTGCTACTTCGAACCTTTTTTACCTAACACCACCTGAATAGTTTTAAACAGTATCCTAATGTCCATTCCAATTGACCAGTTCTCTATATACTCAGTATCCAGCCTTACCACTTCCTCAAAATCAGTTATATCACTTCGTCCACTGACCTGCCACATTCCTGTAAGCCCCGGTTTCATACTAAGTCGTATCTTATGATGCAGGTCATACTGTTCATATTCGTTTACTGTTGGAGGACGAGTTCCTATAAGACTCATATCTCCTTTTAGTATATTCCAAAACTGTGGCAGTTCGTCAATGCTTGTCTCTCTGATAAAATTGCCAATTCCTTTTCCGGGTCCTTTCTCTGATCCTATGATCCTCGGATCATTTTCCATCTTGAACATGAGTCCCTGCATTTCATTTTTTTTCATAAGATCTTTTTTACGTTCTTCTGCATCCATATACATAGAGCGGAATTTGTATATATAAAATACTCTTCCGTTTTTTCCAACACGCTTTTGTTTAAAAAACACAGGGCCTGGAGATGCAATTTTGATAGCTGGCGCAACAAAAATAAACGCTATAGCAGTAATCATAAGTCCTACTATCGCACCAATTATATCTGTAATTCTCTTTATAGACAGTTGCCAACCTGTTGCCGTATTTATTGATGCGGTTATCGCATCTGCCTCTCCCATTTTCTCAATAAAAGCGTTAGGGAGATTATCTGGAAGATATCCCATGCCTATGTGTACAACAATTCCCATCTGCAAGAATATATCAGAGAGTTCTGTCAACTGCTCCTTGCTATTGCACACATCGATAAACACATCATCCACAACATTTTGCCTAACGTATTCCAGTAAGCTATTTTTTCCATAGATAATAGGAATATCCGTTTCTATAATATTATCCTTTGCATCAGCCAATTCGCGTTCTATATAAATTGCACTTATCTTATAATCTCTATAATCTTTATGTCGTAATTTTGCTGTCAGCTCAACAATTCTGTCTTCTGTAGTAATCAGGAGCATACTTGACTGATTCTTTTCTGCCATAACTCTTCTACGAATAACTTTTTTCCATGCACACCTGCTAAAAAAACACAAAACAATAGCGCATCCCCAACTTACAAGAAATACTGTTCTTGAAAGCAGATAAGCTTCCTGCGTCATATATTCATATATAAGAAGTAATACCTGAACTATTGTAATATGCTTTGCTGTAGCAATAATCTCCTGCCACTTATTACGCTGTATAATGCCTTTATAATTATTAGTAAAAAATAATACCGCTATATCAATAACTCCAAGTACAATGCATAATCTCATATACATTCGTGGAAAATAATATTCATGCCCTACATGTCTAAGTACATACGCAAGCATAAATGCAATTTCCATACATATAATATCTAATAACTCAAAATCCAAATGTTTAAGCCATTCAGAGTTTTTTTTTCGATACATAAGCACCTCCAAAATTCAATATACCCTATTATTTTATCACACATTTTCTAATTTTAAAAGAATAATATTAATGAGCCTGAATTATCCTGAATTATATATATTAAAACAAAAATCTCGTGGTTCTTATTAATCCACGAGATTTCTATTAAATTAAATGCAGTCAAACATATGTGCTCTGTTTATATCCGATGCAGCCACATAGCCTCTCAGCAATTCAAAACCTTTTTGCTTTGAATATGCATATACAGCCGGTAATTTTCTTGACAGGAACAATACCGGAGCTTCCGTTACCGAATATGCTCCACAATGGCCAAATTCTATAATATTATCAATTTCCAGTCTTGGTAAGACAACTTCACGCACCATGACATCTGCAACTGTACATAAACTTCCACACAAAGTATAGTCCTCACAATCATTTGCTTTCTGCATATTTTTATTAATAATATCGTTCATACATTCATATCCGACCATACCAAGTACTCTACATACATCAGATGATTTTTCAAGTTCCCATTCAATACCATCAAACACCTTAATCGGCGGCACCTGCATTGCCATCCTCTGCCCAAAGTAATTCAGATGGTGGATTCCTCCATCCAGAATCGCATAATTGGCATCACCTGTCGATTTTAAGTCCTTTACCTGTGTGTAGTATTTACCGCATGAGGCTGCGAGGAATCGTCCCATCTCAATGCCAAGCGGATATTCCACAGCAAATTCTCTAAGCACCTCTGCTGCCTCATCAAGTGATTGTTTTTCCTTTTCCTGCCAGTCTTCCTCGAAATATTCCACGCAAAGTCCCGGGCCATACTCTACAAGCTGTGGCTCAAAGCCGTATTTTTCTTTTAATCCGGTCAGTGCAGACTTTATTTTTTCCAAGTCCTTATTTATTTTGCGCAGGCTCTTCTGTGTGCCGGAATAGTAGTGGATGCCCATTACCGCAATACCCTTAAACTCATCCGGATGCGAAATGATATATTCAATATCCTCAAGCGACATGCCAAACTGGTTGCCACTTGTCAGGCGCAGTATGACCTGTGCCTTCTTTTCGACCAATCCGGCTTCCTGCGCGCCTTCAGACATACATTCAAGCATCACCTCTGATATAAGCGTCGCATGTCTTATGCTTTCACAGGTCAGTATGCCGGCGCCATACGAAACGGCTCGCTCTATATCGCATTTTTCCTTCATCACGCCTGAATAGATGATGCACTCCGGCTTCACGCCAAGTGATATACATATCTCAAGCTCTCCCGGGCTGCACACCTCCACATGGTCTAAGCCCGCCGGCAGCCTGTGAAGCAGAAACGGATTTGCCTTTATCGAAAAACAAAGTGGTATCCTACGTCCTCCTTTACAATCAAGAGCAGCCCTTATCATGGCTGCTCTCTTTGCAAACTCGTCCGTATCAAATACATAGTACGGTGTCTGTCTCATATGCTTTATTCCTCCACAAGCTCTTTCACAAGCTTCTCGATTGCATCAACTGAGTTAAAATTCTCAGGAACCAGATCCTTTGGTCTGATTGTGATGTCAAACTCATCAGTCAGCTCCGATACGAGTGAAACTATATCAAATGACTCAAGAATTTTGTCATCGATGAGCTTTGTTTCCTTCTCAAAATCCACATCTGGTCTTAATTCCTCTAAAATCTCTAAAATTGTGTCTCTCATTTTACATTTCCTCCAGTTTTTTCATATCATATTTTCCGTTTGGAAGCTTAGGAAGCAGCTCCAGTTTCTTGATTTTCCTTGGCACCATAAAGCCCGGGAGCTCGTCCCTCAGTGCCAGCGCAAGGCTTCTCCTGTCACAGTCACCTGTGTAGAAAAGTATCAGCACCTCTTTTGCTTTATTATATATAACGCAGCTTTCTGCGACTCCATCGACCACATTGGCGGCATGCTCCACCTCATCAAGCTCCACACGGTGTCCCATGTGCTTTATCTGGCGGTCCATACGTCCACAGAAATGAAGTATGCCGGCTTCATCGAGCCTTCCGTAATCCCCAGTGCGGTACATCCGCTCAGGATAAGCCTTGTTGAGTGGATTGAGTGTAAATGCCGCAGCTGTCCTCCCCGGATCATTATAATAACCCAACGCCAGGATTGGTCCACATACGCATATCTCGCCCTGTTCTCCGACAGCCGGCTCATTTCCATGCTCATCTATCAGGAAAACCCTGTAATTGTCATAGGCTTTTCCTATAGGAAGCACCTCGTCATCTTCCACTGTATGATCCACGCTATAGTATGTGCATGATGCTGTGGTCTCCGTCGGCCCATACTGGTTCACAAAATGTGCTTCCGGCAGATTTTCCTGCCATTTTCTGAGCACCCTGCATGGCATTACTGAGCCTGAGAAGCAGATTTTTCTGAGACTCTTAAGCCCTACTTCCTCAAATGCCCCAAGCGATGTGAGGATGGTAAATGCCGAAACACTCCAGCCGACACTGCTGACCTTCTTATCATTCATGTAATCAAACAGGGCATTTGGCTCCATAAAATACTCTTTTGGAATAATCGCTGTGCTGCAGCCGGTCTTTAGCGGCAGATAAATGTCCCTGATTGCCGCAATATAGTCAAGCGGCGACTGATTGCCCAGCACATCACTTTCCTCTATATGCATCACATCACAGTAAGCATTGATGTATGTCATAAGTGACAGATGTGATGTCATGACTCCCTTTGGATTGCCGGTGGAGCCTGACGTGTAGATAATATACAATGGGTCTGTCATGGACATCTGCCTGCGGACTGTTGCGAGCATATCGTTCTCACTATCCGTCACAGCGTCTCCTGCTGATTCACTGATTTTACAATTACTATCAGCGCACGCCACCTGCTCGAAGCTCGATATATCCTCAGCAATAAATATCTGCGGTCTATCGAAGCCTTCTGCCTTTGCCAGCTCATCCACTATGCTCTCCACATGCTCCATGCTTTCCCTGTCAGCCACAATAGCCCTTGGACACAGATTTTCAAGAATTTTTTCAATTCTCTTGTCAGGAAGCGATGCATCAATCGGTGCATACGGTCTGCCTGCATATACCACACCCAGGAAGTATGCCGGTGTCACCATTTTTCTTCCGGCAAATACTGCAACAGGGGTTCTGTCCACTCCAAGCTGTTCTATCAGATATGCTCCTGTATTTCTTGCTATATCATACACCTGCGCAAACGTAATGCTGCATTCAGTATCCGAAAATGCAGGCTTGTCAGGGTATTTTGCCACTGTGGTCTCAAGCCACTCAAGTACGTTTTTCATCTTAGTCCTCTTTCATGCAATAATAAACGTTGCCGAAAAAATTATAGCACATAACATCCGAAAAAAATGTCATATGCTATCGAATTAAGAATTCTTAAGAAAGCCTTAATATTTCTCTGTAGGTTTTTCTATATTTGATTCTCCTATTAAATATATCGGTCTGTCCTTTGCCTCGAGATAAAGCTTCGACAGATATAATCCCAAAATGCCTATGCTAAGCAGTTGTATCCCACCTATAAAAAGTATGATAACAACGGTCGAAGCCCAGCCTGCTACCGGATCTCCGAATACAAGTCTCCTGATAATGATAAAGAGCATTGCAATTATTGCGACAATAAAGCTGAACACTCCGGCTATTGAAGCCATGTATAGCGGAGCATTTGAAAATGCTACTATTCCATCTAAACTATAGAGAAACAACTGCCAAAATGACCACTTTGTCTCACCTGCCACCCTGTTTACATTTTCAAACTCAAGCCACTTCACCTTAAAGCCTACCCAGCCAAACAATCCCTTTGAAAACCTGTTGTATTCCTTAAGCGAAAGCAGTGCATCCACGTATTTCCTGTTCATCAGCCTGTAGTCACGTGCCCCATCAACCATATTTGCCTTTGATATTCTGCTCATGAGCCTGTAAAATTTTCTTGCAAAAAAAGATCTGATTGGTGGTTCGCCCTTTCTTGTCACCCGCCTCGTGCCTACTGCATCATAGCCCTCTTTAGTAAGGACCTGATACATCTTCGGAAGCATTTCCGGTGGATCCTGAAGATCTGCATCCATTATCGCAACATATTCTCCGGAGGCATGCTGCAACCCTGCATACATAGCTGCTTCCTTGCCAAAATTACGTGAAAATGATATGTATTTCACACCGGAATCATTTGCAGCGAGCTCCTTTGCGATATCGAGCGTCCCATCTGATGAGCCATCATCCACTATAATCAGCTCATAGGACAATCCCGCTGTCTCACTCTCTTGACTCATCTGATCAAACACCTGAGTTATTTTATTATAAAAAAGAGGCAGAGCCTCTTTCTCATTAAAACAGGGAACTATTATACTCATTTTATCCATTCTTATATCCACTTTATTTAACTTATTCCTATTATTATTTATATATTTCATGACATTATACACTTTACAAAGCTTTTTGTTACATTATATTAACTACACATTTTATATGAACAAGTTTTATTCCACCTGTATATTATGACACTCCATATAATATCTCTTCTCATTAGCCTCACCAATAGAGAATGTCTTTCTTGGAAGCACTCCACCTGCATTTATTGCAGGGAAGAGTGTGCTCTTATCAATTGACTGAAGGAAAATTCCACATCCATTTGTCTCTTTGACCAATCTATGAAGCGCATCATCACCATGGATATAATCAATCTCTGTATCCTCATGCGACTTAATATACTTATCAAGTATTCCCTGAAGTATCTCAACAGGGAGACGATCACCCCTGTTTATGATATTGATTGCATATGTACAAACCCGTGCTTCATATCCTGAAGCATTCTCATCAATACTATCGCTTGATTCAACATATTCAAATATTATTTCATTCCCCTCTGCACACTCAAGTCCTTGTTCTTTAAGCTGTTCATTAAAAAATGCCAGCATATCTTCCACATTTACCTTTGTAAGAAGTCTGTGAATAGGCTTAAACTCCAGTGCTTTACTATGTAAGTTACAGATTTCCACAAGAGCGTATCTTGCCGGATGAGTTTTCAACTGTTCATCTGTGAATTTTTGAGATTTCCTGATATTTTCCCAGCATGTCTTCGCTGTGGCAAGAGAATGGTTTCCATCACCTACCGCAAAAAGGAAACCTCCACTTTGCTCCTGCTTTTTGGCAAATGCAGCTGTTACCTGCTTAGCCGCCTCTCCCTCAATAGCATAGCCGCGGATATGTCCGCCTCCCTGCATAAGGTCTGTATCATAAAGCTTACGGAAACTGTCCTTTAAAGAATATACATATTCGATTATTCCATGTTCTATGTTTCCGATATTGTAAATGTCAGTTAATTTTCCCTCATCAGATGCATCATCTGCCTTGTCAACAGGATCATCCACCAAAAGCATTACATGTGGAAGCTCGATTGCAGCATGCTCTCTTATCTTTACTCTTGGTGGAATACGTGAAATAACCGTTCCCTCTGTTGCCCTTATAAGTGTAGGATTCTTGGGATCAAAATCATAATCATCCAAATCTACAAGTCCTACTATTCCTAGACGGACTCCTGACTCTGTGGTGCGCTCCACGAGTACATATCCGTCTGTAACCACCTGTTGTATAATACCATCTGATAAGTATTTCTCCATAGTAGAATTAATACAAGCAATACGCTCTGAGTCTGACATTGATGCATACATTGTTGTATGATCATCCGCACAACTGCCATTTTCACATGCACAGTTCTTGTCATTCTTCTTATTCCCCAGATATATCTCCGGAAATACCACATTGAGTGTCGATGGTGCATCACCCACAAACTCTTCCACGGTCTTCCAGTAATCAGCCTGACTTGTATACTGATCGCAAGCTATAACTGACCATTTTTCCATATCTATGCCGTCTTTTGGCAATAAAATATTTGCCGGGTTAAAACAATTTGACATGACTTTATTCTCCTTTAACTTTGTATTCCTATATTTTACAACTCTTAAATAGTTAATACGCTAAAATTATAACACTTTTCATAGATTTTGTTGACATCATTTCTTATATATCATACAATTTTTATAACAATATTTGAAAGGGGATACAAATGAGAAAACAAGTTTACTTATTCGAACTGGATTCTGTTCGAAATTCCAAAGCAGAAATTGAGCGTGCTCAGAAGGCACTTTTCGAGGAAATTATTCTCAATGGTAACTCTGTTGTACTATCTTTTAATCAATTATCTGATTCTCGTGGCTTTCTTCGCTCGTTAGCAAACACAGACACATCCGAACAAATAATTCATATGTTTGAATTAGGACATTTAAAAGTTGCACAGTATTACAAACAAGATAATACTCTTGTGCGCACTGCATCACAGTATTTTCAGCAGGCTCTATCTACGCCTGATTCATTTCATTTTTCTACTTTCGAAGGTTTAAATCTTACCCATGATGATATTCACGATATACATCAGGCCATAACCTTCTGCGACCTCCCACTTCTACAACAAAAAGCACATAATGATACCTGGAATTATGTTATAAACGTCGTTACAATGGTAATTGCCATGAGCCAGTCCCAATTTTCTACTGCTGAGCCCATAAAATCACACATTTCTTTACACGAATTAATAACTCTCTTTTTAAATAGCCGTGACAGACTTTTGTCTTCTTTACAATCTCAGCCTAAACAAGCTGCTTCCACGGACAAACTGATATCCGCTATTTCCAACAATAGCGTCCATGAACTACTTGGCAATATTAATGATACTCTACCTCCTAAAAGCAACTCTCGATCTGTCTGGAAAAATCACATTTATGAATATCTCGCAAAGGATACCTCATATACAGATACATGCCATATCGCCGATCTGATTATCGACCTATTATACAATTATGTTGTTGAATCAGGAATAAAAAATGTGTGTAAACACTATGATGGCGAAGCAGGAATTTCAGGTTCTTTCTGGAACGACTTTGCTTCACGCCTAATAACGTACTGGAAAGATTCACAGAATATCAATAATTCATCCTGCAAAGTACACTATTACCAGGATGAAAAACCCGATTTAGATAACTGGATTTTAAGCGCAGTACAACTTGCCCCATGGGATACTGCTGATCGCATAATTGAAAAAATTGACACCATTCCACAATCCGCTGAAACATACGAACAAAATCATTTAGAACAAATAAAATCACAAAGGATTTATTTAAACAAACGTTTCCGCAAAATCATCGGTACAATCGGTGCCAGTATATTTTTATTTGTTTTTGTTAACACGATACTGGGTTGGATACAGGGTGCTGTAGAGCCGGACTTCCATAATATACTTATATTAACAATACTTTTTGCATTCATTTCAACAATTGCATTCAGTATCATTGGATCACTCATTTCCAATAAAATACATCTCGCTGACCTGCTTGACAGCCTTAACCTATTCAAAGCAACTATTAAAGATATCCGTGTTACCCAAAAACAGCCTCGTGGCATTTCATATTATCGTAAATCCGCTGACAATGAAAATAATGAATAAGCAGCAAGGGTGAATCCATCATCGATTCGCCCTCTTTTTATCCAATCATCCAATTCTCTCCCAGACAATAAAATCGTCTTTTGAATCTCCTCATATCCTATCTTTTCCTCGTAAGATGAAATTTCGCAATATACTACAGAAATCTTTCCTGATGTAATTCCACTATCGGCGGTGAGGCTTCCTATTACCTTAATCCTTGCATCATCAGCGAAAGTTGCTCCAACTTCTTCCGAAAGCTCCTTAACAGCATTCTCTTCGGCTGACAGCCCATCTTCTCCAAACCCACGTGGAAAACCATACTGTATTCTACGTATGGCATGTCTATACTGTTTGATAAGTATAAACTTACCATCATATACAGGAATGGTAACAACAGGTACTCCTGTTGATGTACCGATCAATCTGTCGTAAGAAAACAAATCTCCATTTTTATTTTTAACCAAATCAACAAGCATTGTATTCCATGGACTTTTATAAACCACCCCAAGTTTCCGTCCAGAATCAGCAATATACTCATTTACAGTGTCTGGATCAGTAATGATGGTAAGATCCTCCGATTGAATAAACAAGTCTGGCCTTTTGTTTGTTAATTCAATATATAATTTCCATTCTTTTGAATCTGTGTATTTCATAATTATATGTCCCCGTAAAAATTGTAGTATAAAATATAAATCTTTTAGTTTCTCAGAAACATTATACTATGAAAATATACCAATTGGTAGTCTTTATAAATATTTATTAATTCACATTATATGTATGTTAAGTTTATAAAATATATAAATATTCATGAACTTAATATGATATGTAAACTACTATTTACTGTATTATTCCACTCAATTCTCCATTTGCTACACCAGTCAATAATTTTATTCCATCTAACTGTAAATTATCGATTTTCCCATGATCATATAAATCAATGAAAAATTTTTGTCCTGATCCCTGTCTCTCATAAAAATTTCCAAGTTCCCAAGAACACCAAGGTCTTACATAATAATTTCCCTCTATTTTCAATTCGCTGTTTGGTGTCCTTAGAAACACCAACTGTTTAGAATTGTCCAATGCTTTACGTAATTTTTGTTTCAATACATTTCCCTTATCTTCTTTTCCATTATTCATCCAATCAATATAAAGGAAAATCTTCTTAATTTGAAAGTAAAAGAAAAGCGCTATTGTATATAGTTTATCCTCATACGCATATGATAGAAAAACCATACTATTCTCTTCATTATTGTAATTTTCTTCAAGATAACTATTATATGCATTATCTTTATAATCCTCTAGTCCTTTTGGTTTATAATCTGAAAAAATAAATACTCCCTGCTTTTCCAGATTCTCTAATCTCCTATCGTTAAACTCACTTAATTTTTTTATTAGTGCATTAAATTTGTTTGCTGTTTTTTTCTTGCTTTCTTCTATTTCGATAATATCATTTAATAGCTTTCTATAATTGGGTACATCTACAGCTTCGGCTAAATTTTGCCCCTGATTAATTATATCTTGAATATACATTTCAAAAAGAGAATCTCTATTTTCAATATTATCCCTTATTAAAAAAAGTGTTTCTATATTTTTTAAGATTCTTTCATTTAGCTTAAATAGCTTTATGATTTCGCCATTCAATTTCAAATCATTATTTTCTATAATATTACGATATACATTTACTCTGCCTAAGCTTTCCATTATAGTTCCTCCCACTTTTTCCTAATATTTCAATACAATATAAATTATTATAGCAACTGATATTAACCAAATAATTCCATAAAAAGGTAACAAAGTCTTAGATAGAACATATTTAATAATGCATGGATTCTTCTTATCAGCTTCTTTCCACATTTTTCGATTCATAGGATTCAAATCATATAAATTTTCCATATTACCATTCAGTCTAGCATCAATTACCCAATCATATTTCCATCTATATAATGTTTCTGTTTTCAGAAAAAAACTATCTAATCCCCAAAAGACCGTAGTAATACTAAACATAAACAAACCAATAATTGACAATTTACACTCTTGTCCAATTAATAATGTTAAAGCTATCGTAATAAGTGAAATATACCAGCCTTTCAGTTTAAATGAACAATCAGCCATTCTTTGTATACAGGATTGAATTACATCTATTTCCTTGTGTAATATTTTATCATTCATATTATTAACCTCTTCTCCTCACTTATATATTTTTTATTATATTATCTACTAATTTTCTCCCAATTATCCTTAATATACAACTCCTTTCCAAATAGATTTTGCGTAATTAGTACTACGTTTTGCTAGTACTATTATATCATTTTTATCTTTTCAAAAAACTTATATATTCTTTACACTTTTTATTATTTTTTGTTGGTTTGTGTTGTATTTTGTCGAATACTAATGTACAATTGACACATATGGAGGATTAAAAGTCTATGGAAAACCAACGTGAATTAACTGTTTTGCTTATTGAAGATGATAAGTTTGCCTGCGAAGAAATAAGGAATTACATAGATCAACTTGATGATATGCGGCTTTTAGGCATAACAGATGACTCAAATAAAGCACTTGACATGGTTAAATATTGTGTTCCTGATGCGATTATTTTGGATTTAGAACTTCACGAAGGCGGAGGAAATTGACTATTCTTCTTATCGAAGTTACATGATTTGGCTTTAGAAAAACTGCCTTATATTCTGATTACTACACAGAACACCAGTAATGTTACCCTTGAAGCGGCCCGACAACTCGGAGCCGACTTTATAATTACTAAATATGAAAGAGATTATTCCGCTCAAAAACCTGTAGAATTATTGCGCATGATGAGGAATGCCATCCAAAAACACTCCTCACCCGACACAACAGTTCCCACACTTACTCCCGCTGAACAGAATCGTAAGCTTACCATACGCATTCATCGAGAACTTGATGCTGTTGGTATCAGTCCCAAAGCAATCGGTTATGAATATTTAACCGAAGCAATTATCATTGCAACTAAGGAAGCTGTGCCCAACCTGCCAAAACTGATAGCAGATAATCATCATGGGAAAACACCTGCAAGCATTGAAAGAGCCATGCAAAATGCCATAAACAAAGCCTGGTCTAATGGTAATCCTGAAGATTTAGCCCGCAACTATACGGCAGTAATTAATTATGAGCGTGGTGTTCCTACATTGACCGAATTTATTTATCATTATGCTAATAAATTCCGCAATGAACTTTAGTTCTAAAACTTTGAAGTAAGTGACCATAGTTCTAATATTCTGTCTATTATCTTAAACATATGCAATGCACCTCCTTTTATATAGGAGGTTACCAGCCTAAATCATTTTCTCTTATTCTATTAGAGTAGTTATTTTTTATTAGAAAGAGTAGTACATATGCTTACATCAATTTTGAAAAACCTGATTATAATATTTACAAGTCTTTATTTAATGGACAAATTAACCAAATCATTTACTCCCTCTTTATATACATTTATAAAATATATGCTTTTTTCTCTAATCCTTGCTATTATAATATACTTTTGCAAAATACATATTCCATATATTGCATACTATGCGCCGGCCCTTTGCCTTATTATTTTCACATGTGCAATTAAGAGGACATGGTCGTTATCCATATTTTGTATTTCATTATCATCTTATGTAATTAATCTACTAATGTTTCATGTAGTTTCCCTTGTCATTTGTACATTGCTTGTTGTTTTCTCGCAAATTTCATTTATATATATAAACGAAATCACCATTGCAATTTGTATAGTGTACCCTTTAATAATTATGTGTACTCTGAAAATAAAACCGGTTTATAAAAGCATTTCTACCTTAATATTCAATGGAATGATAAACTACAATACCGCTGTATGCTTAATAGCACTAGCCACAATGACCATTGAACAGGTATCTCCATCAGATGAACATATAATGCGAAGATTCAGAGCTATAGTAATTCCAATCTGCTTAATCATAATTTTATCCTGGTGCAGATCACAAATATCCAAAAGCTATAGAGAGAAGCTACGCCTTCTCGAAATAAAAACATTGCGCGCATCAAAAGACGAAGACAAAGCTTATATAGCTAAACTTGAAGCTGAAAATAAAAGACTCGGAGCCATCATCCATAAAGACAATAGAATTGTAAATGCTATGGCTGATTCTGTATGCACTTACCTTGCCACATCTGAAAACTCTGATATTGAAGCGCTACACTCAAAAGGCTTATCCCTGTCCAATGAAATCAATGCCATCAGGGTCTATAGACAGGAGCTGTTAAACCAATGCATGCCAGATATGACATCTATTCCACTGACAAACTATTCCGGTATTGATGCAATTATTTCTTTTATGACAAAGGAAGCATCAAGCAATAATATAGTATTAAAATTCAATTTTGATAGTACCTTTTTTAACTCAAAGCAGTCCACATCAAGCGAATTAGATCTTGTTCACCTTTTTTCAGATTTATTGGAAAATGCAATAATAGCCACGAAACATGCTCATGGTAGATTTATCGAATTATCTCTTCAAACGTTAAAAGGAGTTCCGACTATCTCTGTTTCAGATAGTGGAATTCCTTTTGAAATCGATACATATATGAAATTTGGAATTTTTGAGGCATCCACTCATACTGATGAAGGAGGCACCGGCATCGGTCTAATGGATATCTGGTCCTTCAAGAAAAAGTATCATGCTTCTCTCATAATTGAAGAGATGAACAATACCATATGTAGTAAACGACTGTCTATTCTATTTGATGGAAAAAATCGATACCTAATTGTATCAAACCGATTCCAGCAAATAGTTTCAAAGCAAACACGATCAGATTTGTTGGTAATAAATGCAGAATCCAACAAATCTGTAGATCATATATTAAGTTTATAAATCATATACCCAGCCACTTATTTATTCTTCAAATTTGTTTTCGATAAATCCCATCCCGCAGGTAATGGCTTATACACACCATTATTAGGGGTATTATTATTTTGATGTTTGCGCAACTCCTCTATGTCTATTTCTCCAATTAATACAGAGGCATTAATTCCACCTTTTACTTTTAAAATATTCATTAAATCTTTCTTTGTTGGCTGTATGATCCTGCTATCACCATATTCTGACATATTGGATTGCACACAATAACAATATATATCCCTGCTTAGTGCCTCCATAATATTGCCAAAGTAATATGTATCCTTATTCCATTCTACCCCAAAAACTATATCTGCCAGTCCTTGAAATTCATGCCTTAAGCTTATAGACGTCAGTTCATAGCAACAATATGTCACAAAATACATATCTCCCCAACTAAACAGTGTATGCTTTTGTCCCTTTGCCGGTTTATAGCCACGTTTTTGTACCTCCTTTAATTCTTGTGGTGAAAAATATAATTTTTGATGAAAAAATGGAACCGCATACGACATGCTATTACTTTTAATCGGTAAGATAGTAGCAGTCAAATTGTATACCAACTTGTTATGTGTTATATGTTCAATGCCACCTATTATTACCATATTATGCTTAGCAGCTTTAGATTGAAGTATTTTTAAATATTCTAACGGAATATATGCCTCAGGAAATACCAATATATCTGCTTTATATCGTATAGCTTCGTTAAGAATTCTTCCTATTTCCTGACATCTTTTAGATATATCCCTGTTTTTACCATTAAGTATATTTAAAATATCTTCATCTGACATTCTCACATTAGCAACCGCAATTTTCACTTTTGAATCTTTATATTTTTTATCACTTTTAATTTTTACTATATATTTGCCTCCATCGTAAAAATCAGCCTCAATATATTCTTTAATATATTCTTCATCCATCTTACCAAAATTCTCTGCATACTTTTTACATAGTATTTGTACACTCTCTTGATCAGAACGCAATTCTTCTTTACCAGCTCTAATCTGATTTATCAAATCACTATACAATATTTCAAAAGGACTTTTGATATATGGTGCATATTTCTGATTTTGCTTACTAAATCTGCACTTTAAGACAGAGTTTAGATAATTGTCTAAAGAAAAAAATCCTCCATTATTTTTCATATCATTTCGTCGGAATGCTGACATACAATCCTCTATGCTGACCGGCAGTAAACTTTTGTTTATCATTCGCGAATTACAATATGCTTTCCGTAAATTTTCAATATTCATCCAATTATATAAATTATTAAACTTTTCGTATTTTTCAAGGCTTTTAATTACCTTAATACTTTCCTGAAGTGCTTTCTTGATTTCTTCTCCCCATGATATTGCTGTAGCTCTTGTCAAACAAGCAAGATAGTAATAAATTAAAGAGTTTCCTACATTCTCAATTTGCAGACTTTTTAAATATGTATACTCACCACTTTTATTTTTTTCTTCATCCATATGCTTAATAGCTGAACTTATAGCTCTAGATAGATAAATAATCCCCTCCACATAATTATTAATAACATAATAATTAAGAATGCTCTCCCATAATGTATAGTTACTTAATATCTCCTTATGATTTAACACCTGTTCAAGACTTTTTGCGAACTTTTCTGCTGTATCATCCTCTGCAAATTTTGACATCATTATGTTCTTTCCTACGGTTTTAGATAATGTATACTTATCAATAGTACTTTTGTTAATTGCTCTTATTTTATTCACCGTATCTTCTCTTTCAAACTTTAAAATATCAGTATCCAGTTCTTCTATTGCAGTTTCCGGTATATAATTAAACTCACTTGAATTCTTGCAGATATCATCTTGTATTTTTTCAATTATAGTACTATACCCATCCTTATCAATATAAAAGAATCGAAATTTACTCTTCTGAAATTTCAGCTTAGAAAACCCACTTAATGAATACTCATCATTATCATTTTCCAGAATCTTCGATTCTTCCAATAACTTAATCATATAGTTACAAACACATTGATTCCCTTCATTTAAAATTCTTTCTTTTAAATCATCCCAATTTTCTATTTGCGTTACAAGTATCATATCATCTACATAACGCCCATAATATACTCCCCCTTTAGATTTTGACATCTTCTCATCAATATCTTTTAAATAATAATTTGAAATTATAGAAGAAGGAAGAAAACCTATAGGCAACATATATTCCTTATCGCAACCACATAATTCTGAATATTTTTTCATTATATCATAAATTTCATTGATATAACACCCCGCTTTTTGCCTGTATTTGCTGAAAAGTTCAGTTTTGAATATCTCCGCAAATCTCACAAAATCCCGCTATTTAGTAACAAATTAGTAACACCCGGTTACTGCTTATTCAGGACACGTTCAGAAACAAAACCAGTGTATTTCACACCCTTGTATGTTACCTGAACATAAAGCCATTTTACACCCTGATATTCAGAATAGTAACCATAGCACCTCACTTCTGTCCCCTGTTCTAACACAACCATTGATGCGTTCTGTTTTCCCGCACCGTTACGCATATGACAATCAGTGCTTGTCTTATATGTTCCGGCAACGGCAGATGACTTTTTCTGTGCAGATGACTTTGCGGTTTTTGAAGTAACTGGTGCAGCACTCTGACCGTTGCTTGCCGATCTACTGTTTCCACTTACCACAATAACAGTGTGACCTGATGTTTTTGTAACCAGTACATCACCATTATATAAAACAGTATTGGCACTGACAGACTGCCTTTTTTCAAATTTTCCAGTTGCTTCAAGTTTGGCTGCTTCACCTGATGTTGCAAAATCACCGGGGTCAAAACCGTTCTGAATACAACAACCACGAACCAAGGAAGAACAGTCTGCTTCTGTCTTTTCTTTGATTGCTTTCATGCTGCCGTATTTTCTGACCATCTTAATGACACCATAACGGTTAGACTGATCGTAACCGATATGGTTATTTGCACACGCATCTGACATTGCAGATGCAAGACCATTTGCAAGTGCAATAGCCTTTGGTCTTAAAACATACCAACCCTTGCTGTGCAAATAATACGGCTGTGTACTTACTTCCCTACCGTTGTTGTCACCCAACGCACCGCCGGAAATCTTGCCGTTTTCATCAATTCTTGCTGAACCTACTACTAAACCCATAATTATTCACCCTCACTTTCTGTCTTTTTCTGTAAAATATCAATAGCCTTGGTGATGACTGCCGGAAGTGGTAACCCCATAAGACCCGCATTTTCCACAAGGGAAATTGTTTCATTGGCAATGAACGCAATAATTACTGCATCCCTGATGTAAGTTGTGCCAATGACAAGATCAAGGCGGTACGCAACCAGTACAAAAATCAAGGTCATGCACTTTCTGCAAAGACCTTTCCATCCCGCCTTGCTTTCAAGTGAACCTGTGTCTGTCTTAGGACTGTTCTTGAACACCCCCGCAACAATCAGTCCTGAAATATAATCAAGACCCATGAAGATCAGAAGGGTTGTAAGTCCCGCATCCCAACCACCAAAAAAAGATGCGATTGCTGAACCAATCACACCTAATACACTGCAAATAGTCTGTTTCATTTTCTCTGTCCTTTCTGAACATAAAAACAACCGCTTGTGACCTCATATAATGGTCATATAGCGGTTGTTTTTGTTCCTGTGATAATTTCCTTGTCTGTTGATTACTCTGCTAATTCAGGGCAATCAAGGTCAATCAGAACTTCCTTCACTTTGTCCTTGATTTTCTCAGGTACATCAGCAAAGGTTTTCTTGCCCTTAATGATAAGGGTTGCATAGATCACTGCCATAGATTCCACATCCTTTCTGAATAAAATTTTTATGATGAACTGAAACAACATCAGTTACCACCTTCTGCCAGTTCCGGGTGTCCTTCATCAATAAGCACCTGTTTGACTTCATCCCTGATCTTGTCAGGAACATCATTGATTGACTTCTTACCCTTGATGATAAGTGCTGCATAAATGTTTGCCATATTCTCACCCCTTCCTTATGCCATCATTTCATAGATTTCACACATGGCTTCCTGTGCCTGTGTCATCTGATCTTCCAAGGATGCGTTCCTGTCATCAATCATTTTGATGTATTCATCCTTGGTGTACTGGGTCAGGTCATATTCATAACCAGTGAACCCCGGCTGTTCATCTGTCCCGGCTTCTGTGACCGGGGTGATGTTCTCTGCAATCCAAACTGAATAGTCATCAATGACCTTCTGTTCAGGCTGCTTTGTACTGCGTACTTTTCCGTACTCTTTCATGCTTTTTACCACCTTTCTTGATATGATCTTTATAGTACCTATCAGCATAAGGCTGAATTGGTTCAATATATTTTTCAGACAATCGGCTGCTATCACAATATTTCAACCAACCCTTATAGGAATTGATTGCACACCATTCTGAATAGTTCATTTCCTGACCGCTTTCAATCTTCTTCCTGATTGCGGTCATTTTCCGTTCAAATTCCTGACAGGTGGATTTTCTAAGAAGGGTATCTTTCAAGAAAATCCTGTACCCTACAAAATCAATACCCCGGATGAACGAAGGGAATATCTGATAGTTGCCTTTTATTCTTAATTTCAAATTCTGTATGAAATATTCATTGATTTCTGCAAGTAACTGATGCAGTTCTTCTTTGGTTCTTGCAAAAATACAAATATCATCCATATAACGGTAATAGTGCTTTACCCGCTTAACTTCTTTTATCCAGTGGTCAAAACCTGATAGGAAGAAATTGCCATCATACTGTGAAAAGTAATTCCCTATTGGAATACCGACACCTTCAATGAAGTCCTTGCCGTTTACCTTCACTATCTTGATTTCATTACCACAAGACCGATAAAATTCAATGTTTTCATCCGTTGCCGGACAAGTGCTGATTGAATCAATTACTTCATCAATCAGTTCAAGCAGTTCAGGGTCTTTGTACTTCCGTCTGAACTTCTGTTTTAGTGTTTCGTGGTCAATGGAAGGGTAAAATTTCTTGCAGTCTATTTTCAAACAATAGGTCATTTCTTCCGACACGGTATCAACCGCCAACCGTAACTTCTTGTATGCTGCATGAATACCCTTGTTTGGTATTGCTGAATATGTGTCATCAGTGAAATACGCTAATAACTGCGGTTCAATCACCTGTAAAACCGCCCATTGTGCAATTCTGTCAGGGAAGAATGGAAGTTTGTATATTTCCCGTTCCTTCTTGCCGTCCTTTTTCGTAAAAGTGGCATATTCCGAAGTTTTGTATAAATGGTTTTGAAGCATCCATTGCAGACCCGCCAAATAGTAGTATGGTCTTTTCTCAATCTGCTGAACTTCCTTGTACCATCCTTTGCCTTTCTTTGCGTGTTGAAACGCAAGATACAGGTTATCCATTGAACAGATTTTTTCATAAAGATTGCCATACCGTTTCACGCTTGTCTGTTCCCTTCTGTATGCACTGAACCGAACTTTCAACCCGTCAGGTGACGGTCTACTAATACAGCCCATGTATTTTGATGTTTTGCCAAGTGGCACGGTAATCAGTTTTCAGTACATTGATTTATAAGAACACCCCGCCATTTCTGACGGGGTGTTTCAAGTGATATTTGTGCATTTACTAACTGACTGCTGATATTCCGATTACGATTAGAAGAAGCATTATTCAGATTCCAATAGAAAGCACTGGTATTCAAGCCATTATTCCAATTAGCACCTAATTTAGTGACATTGGTTTTTTGTCTTTTCATTGTCTTTCTGCTTGAAAATCGTCATCTTTAGCATCCTGATTACCTAAAATTATGTGAATTACTGGTTATCTGTTATGCTGCTACCTTTTTTCGATACACCAACCGACCGCCGATATGCCGAGTACGATCAGATGAAGCATTATGCAGATTCCAACAGAAAGCACCGGCATACAAGCCATAATGCCAATCAGCACCCAATATAGCGACACGCCAACCAGTACCGTTCTGATTCCAACAATAATCACCAACAGGAAGGGCGGTGTTTCCGTTGAACTCACCCGGTAAGAACAACCAATCAAAATCTTCTGAATAACAGAAAGCGGAAATATAACCGTTTCCATACTTTGCACACATTCCTGTATCTTCATAAGGTGCTGCCTTACTGTCATCAGTAAAACCATGATCTGCAACATAGGTATCACATTCACCTGTGGTTGCATTTGCATAGTGATTGATTCCATCAATCCACCACCAAATGTTGCCCCAAAAGTTTTCCTCACCACGGTATGACACAATCTGAATACCGTTAGCGTTGACAACTGAACCAGATGCATTACCAAGGGTGATTGTTGCACCTGTATTTTCTGTCATGGATGTTTTACCGTCATCAGTCTTTGAAACTGCACCGTTACCAATGACAGACTGCATATTGAAGGTTGCATATTCAATCAGCATAAGCATCTGTGAAGCGGATGCCGTCTGAACAACACCCTGTTCCCAACCAGTACCACGTTTTTCAGCAAGTTTTCTGATATTGGCACGGGTTGCGTTCTGTGTAAGTCCTGAAAGCGGTTTTGCATTAGCAATACTGCATAACATATCAGCAGCAAAGTCAGCAACCTGTGAATCATCAAGAATGTACGCTGATGCAGATGCATCCCAAAGTGAACCTTCAAAGGCTGCAAGATATGCAACATCATTTTCCTGACCATTTACAATGAACGCCGGATGAAGTTTGAATCCCGCCTTTGGTGTATCTGATACATAGTATCTGATTTTTCTTGTGATTGCCCCCTTGGTTCTCTTTTCAGTTTTAAGCGGTACAACCTTGTAATAAAACTTTGGCTGTTCAACCATTACCTGAACGATTGTCCCGGCACTGAATTTCAGGTTTTCATCAGGTGATTCAGTACCTACCGGGTTACGGTCAACCGCCTGTGTCAGTTTTCCAGTAGTGGAAAATCCGGCTTCACCGTAATATGCAGCAACACGCCCGTCATTGGTAAGGTTGCAACGCTTTCTACTACCAAAGGCATTGATTCCGTCAAATCCTGAACCCGCTGAACGGTTTACTGCTCCGGCAAGTCTTGTGAACTTTTTATTTTCAAAATCCACTTCAACACCATAAATGTCACCGTCTGAATATCCAACAAAGGCTTTCAGATCAGCAATTTCTTTTTCAAGTGCCTGAATGTCACCAACCGTTGCATACGCACCCGGACTGACCGCAAGTGATACGTTGTCAGCGTTTCCTACTGTGGTATATAACTGTAAGTATGCAGCCGATACCGTAACACCGTTATATGGTGGCATATAACAGTTATTTGACTTTTCAATGCAGACTGCATACAGGATTTCACCCTTGTCAGGGTCAACGGCATATAAGCCAAGTGTACGCATATAGTAACCTTCTTTCAGGTCTACATTGGAATATGCTGCATCAATTTTGATTGCAACCTCATTTGTGCGGGTAACCTTGGAAACAAGGGTTGTCTGCTTGATGTTGCTAAGTGCGGTCAATGCCTGTAACTGACTTTCAGTGTACTGGGTACTGGAAGAACATACTTTTGTAAAATCAATGTTTCCTGACCCGGCAATCATCTTTGCCATAAGTGCCTGACCATTGTTTGTGATGTAAAGTTTTGAATACTCTGCCATCTTATCATTCCTTTCTATGTTGTTTTTATCTCAATGAAGTCTACCTGAACAACGCCGGATGCTGCCTTTGCATCCATATCTGCCCGGATTGTTTCATTAAAATCTGTTGAAATGGTTACCATTGCGGTATCTGTTGCCTTACCACCAAAGTTCACTGTACCCTGAACACTCACTGTTTCCTGACTGTCATTTGTGATGTTCAGCATTTCAGTCTGAACGATTCCACCACCAAAGACTGATGAACCGTTCACATCAAACACTTCCCGGAAATCGTTTGTGATGATAAATTCATTGATGAAGCAGATGCCACCACCAAAAAGAACAGCACCTTTGATGTTGCAAGGGATGCTGTTCTTAGATACAACCACAAGATTTTCAGGAATCATTGTGTTTATGATGTTTTCCAGTTCTTCCACCTGACCATATAATTCAAGGTCAGTGTCAATATACAGTGTGTACCCGGTCTTGAAATCACCAGTCACTTCAAAATCACTGTCACCACAAAGGACAAGCAACTTTTGAAGCAACACTTTCCAAGTGTACGGGATTGTGTTGAACCACTTGCTTTGAACCCTTGAACGCCTTGATTCAAGGGTATCATCAGCAGTTGGGTATATTTTCAGCATCTTTTCAAATCGGCTGATTCCATATTCATCAGCGGTTGAAATGAAGCGGTTACGCAAACACCTGTCAGTTGCCGACCACATCAGACTAAATTCAGGGTTTTCCGCTTCAAGTGCTGCAACGGGTTCTTTGTAACTCTGCATGAATGGCGGTAAGTATGAAACAAGGTCAACTTCTCTTATCATGCAGAAACACCCCCTAACTTTGGTATGCAAAATTCTGTCAAGGTCATATTGCTTGCCGTGCCGTTCAGCTTTGTCCCGGTCACATCCACCACACCATCAACGCCAAGGATGCGGTTTTCAATCTGCGATACCCTGACAATGGTTTGTGATGTTTCTGACCAGTTCTTTCTTAATTCCAAGAAGTACGCATCAACCGCTTCTGCAATGGCTGCCTTGGTATTTGACCAGTTGTGACCTTCTTCAAAGGTTACCGTGGTCTTGACCTCAACACTGACAGGTGATGCACTTGCAACACTGACTACATGACCAATTGGTGCAAGTCCGTAACCTTCCCCGGCGGTTTCTTCCGGGTCAAGTGTCTGTTGAACGTACTGAACAAGTGTTGAACTTGCTTCACCGTAATCATCAGAATCAGTAATGACCACATGAACAGTACCGCCAACCGTCAGTTTCTTGTCCTTGGCTGCATTATATACGGCAGTAAGCCACGGTTTGACTGCTGCCGGAATTGTTGAAATGATTGATTCATACCAGTTCTTGACCGCTGTACTGACGATCATGTCAGCGGGTCTAATGTCACCATTCCAAACACGCTTGACCTTACATGACCCAACACCTTCAATGCCTTTGACCTTTGCCATATAATCAGCATGATTGCCACCAAAGGACTGTTCATTGAAGCTGTCAAAGTAACGCTGTCTGAAAACTTCTGTATCTTCTTCATCTTCACCGGGAATAAGTACACTTGTCAGGCTTGCCGTCTGCAATCCATCAATATATTCCATTGGTATCATATCCCCAAGGTACTGATTGCCAACAACACCTTCTGTTTCACACTGAACCTTGTATGTTCCCGGTGTGATCTGTTCAGTCACAATATAGTTGATTTCACCAATGTTGAAACGCTTTCCAGTAACATCAATGTTTGTTGGTGTGAACTCACCCTGTAAGATTGCCTTGGTTGCGGGTTCAGGTGAAAGTCCCCTGTCCTTTGCAAGTAAAATCAGAAATTCCCTTGCAGCAGTATCACCGTATGAATTTTTTATCAGATATTCCAACTCAATGTATAAAATCTGAAATTCAATGGCGGTTGAACTATGCAGATCATAAACAGGGGATGACGGTCTTTTGTCAATTTTGTCAGATACCCGGTTCATCATCCTTTCAAGGATAATGTCATAAGTCTGATCTTCATACATTCTAAATCTTCACCCCCTTCTCTGCTTTAATATCACCGTAAATTGTTTTTACGGTAAAATAGGCATGAACCACACCTTTGACCGTCAGGTCAAATTCAAAGTCGGTCACGCCCGTGATTCTTTCATCAATGGCTAACGCTTCACTGATTCTGCGTTCTAATTCAGGGCAAACCCAAGTAACAGGTTCACCGTACAGGTCAAGTGTTTCAATGCCGTAATACCACGGATATATGATGTACTGATACCGTTCTGTTTGCAGTGTTCTGAAAATCATCTGCTTCATGGCATCCTGTTCGTCCACAAGACCCCTGACTGAATCACCGTCTAAATCCATTTTATAAGTTAGGCTTGGCTGTGTTTCAATTTCAAAATCTTGGTCAAGAAAACCAACTGTTGAAGGAATCATTTGCCTATCCTATCCACAACAATGAAGCGTTGACCTTCTTGCTGTCTTATCAGGATAACTTCATCACCAACCGCCAAGCCATTGTGAATGATGATCTTCTTTTTTCCTGTAATTTTGTGAGTATGTGCAAGGTTCTTTGACCCTGTGTTCAAGTCAATGTTGCCACCGCTGCCATTGTCACCTTTTACAGTGTGGTTGTGGGTGGAAAGACTGCTTTCAGAAGTCCAGTCAACTGTTACCATTGTGCTGAAATCTGTCACATTTCTTGAAAGAATCAACTGTTTTTCACCCAGTACCATCTTCTGTTCAACATTGATTTTCAGCGGTGAAGCACTCACAACTTCACCAAAATATACATTCACGGGTTTCCCCGCTTCAACCGCTTCAACGGCTGCCCTTTTCAGGGTATTAACAAGTTCATTTGCATCAGGCAACAAATTCACCCCCTCTAAGTGTCAAATCCATCCAATGTTCACCTTCCTTGTAGGTATGCTTGCATTTCTCAACAAGCATCCAGTTTTTCAGTTTTACATCACCAAGGTCAAGGTTGATGACAACCATTGAACCCGCCCGCACTCTGTTGTCACCTAAAGCATTAGTGATTTTTAGGTTACGGGTCTTTTTGTTATACAGTTTCAAAAGGGCATCTGCTTTTGCCTGACCGTTTTCACCTTTCTGCAAGGTGTCAAAATACTGTAAGATACCCCACTTGTTAATGTTGGAAGAATCCTGTGTGATGTAAACATCACGTTTTCCTGTGTCCTTGTTATCATAGGTCAGTTTAATTTTGTTATATGTGTTTTCATCAATAGATGAAGTATAGTCAAAGTTTTGCCCGGTTTCTTCATCAATCATCAGGTACGCCCCCGGAACACCCACATACATAGATGACAGGCTTTTCAGGGTAAGTTTCCCAAAGTCATCATATAACACATACATTTCCCCGGTATTGGTCAGTGTCAGGTCAAGGGCATTTGCTATCATTTCAAACAGTGAAGTATTTTCTTCAACCCTTGATTCAATGACATACCCGGTATCATCCAGTGTGCCAAGGTTCAGGGCATAATCATCTGCAATCATTTTCACAAATTGGTTTGCCGTCTTTCCTTCATAGACCTTGGTATCTTTATTTTTTAAGTACCTCAACTGATCGTAGGCGGTGACAGTAATGATTTTGTCCTTGGTTCTCTGCTGCTTGAACACAAAACCAAAGAATACATTGTCACCGTCCACCTTCATCCTGACTGGACTACCTTCTGAAAAATCAAGAATGTTGTCATACAGGACTTTGAAAACCAGTTTGCCGGGGGTGTTTTTTCTTTCTGTTGACCATTCAATACCTTCCTGAACAACAGGCTGATATACTTTTGTTCCTGATTCATTCCCAACCAGTAGTTCAACATACATTGAACAACACCCCTTTCTTATGCTGCCGGAATGGTCAAAACCTGTCCCGGATAGATTAAGTTAGGGTTGCCACCAATGACACCCCTGTTTGCGTTGTAGATCACGGTGTATTTTGCACCGCTGCCATAAAACCGTTTAGCTATTTTCCATAAACAATCACCACGCACAACCGTATAGGTCTGTGCTGCTGCCGGGGCGGGTGAATTGTTGGTTTCCCGCTTAGGCTCTGCACTTGCCTTTGGCTTGGATGCAGCAATTTTGATGTTGACTGTTTTTGTTCCATAGTCCCGGTACTGTTTCAGATTGAACTTGACCTTGAAGTCAAACCCGTTCTTGGCATCCTCTGAAATTTTGTAATCTTCCAAAGATACCTTCATGTTCGTATTCAGCAGTTTTTTCCCCACCGGGGTCTTTCTGCACACAATGAACTGGAATGTCTTTTTGCCTGTTTTCAACCCTTCAAAAATATCAAAGAAATATCCCGCTTCTTTGAAACCATTCTTATACACCGCATAAGGATGTTTTACTTGCGGGATTTCTGCTTCAAATTCAATGTCGGTCAACCCGGCTTTTTTCAGGATATTGATTTCACCTTCATTTATCAGGTTGACCGTTTTGTTATTACCATTGATTTTGATGCTGATTTTTTCAGGGGTGACAGGAAAAAGGCATTTGTCAAAATACATATCATATCCGCTTCTTGCCATTTATTCATGCACCCCTTCCGTCATATTGTCTACCGCTTCATTGACTGAATCTGTCAGTTTGGTCATAAAACCATCAATGTCATCACCGCTGTTCACGGTGTTCTGCATACCTGACATATCAACATTGATTTCAGCGGTTGTGAATCTGTTAATTGCTTCTTGTTCTGCAATATCACGCAAATACTTCAAATCTTCTTCTGATACTTCCAAAGAATCCTTGATTTTGCCTGTGTTATCGTCAATGTTTCCAATGCTGTCACCCACGCCTGAATTTGCTATTGCATCATTGAACCCTGATGTGTAATCACCCACATTAGGAATATCTGTCTGACCAAATACATCCGACAGACTAAAGTTTGAAACCTTATCAGCAATACCGTCACCCCATGCTGCACCCGCATTGAACGCATCTGATGCCCAACCGTCCTGAAATGCATCAAAGGTTGTAAAACCTTCATTGAACGCATCACTGATTGACTGGTAATCTTCTTTGTTTCCGGCTGCTTCACTTGCTTTGGCTGCATAGTCATCTGCTGCTGAACTGATACCTGAATAATCAAATTCAACAAACGGTAACTTATTCAGTGCTGCACAAATACCTTCAATGACTGAAAGTGCCGTGCTTAACAGGTTGTAAAACCATGACTGTACGTTGCAGATAGCATTGTGAAATGCCGTCATCATATTGGATGCAAGTGCTGCAATGGCGTTTCCAATACCCAAGGCAATGTTTGCCACGGTTAGACCCAAGTTCTTGAAGAACTGAATCACCACGTTCACACCACCAGTAATCACACCGAACCCTGAATTTGCAATACCTGTCATTTTTGCAATCGCATTACATACGGCAAAAATAACCACGATCAACGCAAGAATCAGCATGATAATCCATGTGATCGGACACGCTGCAAGTGCTGCGTTCAATCCATACTGCTGTACCGTCCAAAGAAATGTTTGTCCGGCTGCAAGTGCATCTGCTGCTGCCTTTGTCGCATCAATGGCTGCTGAAATTGCAGTAATTGCGTTGACAATTCCCATGATTGCCAAATATGCCCCTAATGCAGCAATTACACCATAGATAATTGGTGCAATGATTGACCAGTTATCACCGATAAATGCCCCAACGGATGCAGCTACTTCAAACACATTCAGAAGGATATTCGCAAGGGTTGCCATTGCTTCAATAGCACCCTGAATGAAAGTCTGAAATGCTTCACTATTGGCTAAATCGTTCAGTCTTTGAAGAACAGGTTGAAATGCAATCAGTGCGGTGTTCTGCATTGACTGCCACATCTGCCCCCAAGTCATAGGCATTTCATTGAATTTGCTGTTAATGTCATCAGCAGCAGAAAAGATTGCTGCCTTGACTACATCAGCGGAAAGTTCCCCATCCGCTGCCATTTCTCTGATCTTACCGATTGGAACATCAAGATAGTCCGCAATGTTCTGAATCAGGTTAGGTGCTTGTTCAAAGATACTGTTCAATTCATCACCACGAAGGACACCTGAACCAAGTGCCTGTGATAACTGCAATTCTGCGTTTGCTGCTTCTTGGGTACTTGCCCCGGCAATCGTCATCTGTTTTTGAATCAGATCAGCAAAAGCAACAACTTCTTCTGAACTGCTGAACGCATCCTTTGCGTTGTTACCGAAACGGGCAACAACATCAGCCATCTGACTGAATGAACCCCTTGCATCCTGTGCTGCTGCATATACCATGTTGACAAGTTCAGCGGTTGTCTGAACCCCGTCATTCATCATGTTCAAACGGGATGTTGTCTGAACAAGTTCGTCTGAAATGTTCAGTGCTTTCCCAACTGACTGAATACTGACATAGGCTGCAACTGCCCGTTTGATGGTATTGGTCAGTTCATTTGCCTGTTGCGTTCCGGCTGAAATTTCCTGATTGAAACGCCCCTGTTCATCCACATTGTCACGGATGTACCTTTCTGTGTTGCCAACGGTCTGTGACAAACGCAAATAGGCATCATTGGCAGCAGAAACATCCATGTTCTGCATTGCCTGATTCAGTGAATTTTGTTCCTGAATAGCCTGATTCAACTGCATACGCAACTGTTCCAGTTCTGCATTTGCATTGTCTGCCCCAACATTTACCGGGTTGTTCTCAATCTGCTGAATCCGCTGTTGAATTGCAGATAACCGCTGTTGCATGGTGTTCATATCCTGAACTGCTGCATCCGGCAGTATATCCATTCCCTGTGCGGTCTGTGAAATCCTTGCCTGTGTGGTGTTCAGTGTGTTCAACATATCGTTTGCACTCTGAACTTCTTGCTGAAATCGTTCAACACCTGTTCCTGTGAACACATCCATCCCGTCAGTGTTCCATGTGACCGGGATTTCTACGGGTTCAGGGTCAGGCGGTGCGTTTGGCTGAATTTCAGGTCTGATTGGTTCAGGATTTTCAACCAAAGGGTCAGGAAGTACCGGGTTTACATCCACGTTTATAACCTGACCGTTTCCCCCATCCACAACAGGCGGTGCAATATTAGGTGCGGTCTGTTGGCTTGCCGCTTGATTCATTGCTTCAATGGCAGCAGTTGCCTGATTGATTTCATCCCTTGCCCCTTCAAGGCTGCTTGTATCAATGTCAGCGTTCATTGACTGCTGCATATCATACATTGCAGACACGGCAAGGTTCACTGAACTGATGATGTTGTTCAACACTCCGCTGAATTGGTCATTAAGTTCAATACCTGTCTGAATAGATGACACCTGTTTCACCGTCCTTTCTTAGTGTTTTTTCTTTGCCCTTGCTTCTGCTTTTTTCTTTTCCTTCTTGTCATGCTCTGCTTTCAACTCGATTGAAGCAATCACAAAGGCTTTTTCCTGTTCATCCATATCTAAGAACACTGATGGAAGAATGTGAAGTTTTAGAAGGGCATAGTAAGCATAATTTGCTTCACCATCCCCTTCTTCAATTAGTTTTTTGCTTCATCCACCTTGTCATCAAGGTTCTTGGTAAATCCCTGAAACTTCTGCATCCACATTGTGAAGTCCTGATATTCTCCGGCATTGTCAACCATTGCATAAAGAAGTTCTTCCGGGGTCATAACACCGTATGAATCCTGTAATTCCTTATCGTAAAGGTCAGGGTATACAGTGGATGCCACAATCATCTTTGCAAGGTATTCAGCAGTTTTTACTTTCGGTCTGTAAAGGTTCGGCTTACCCTTAACCGGGACTTCAATGGTACAGGAATCACGCAACGCTTCATTTTCCTTGGAAGTAATCTGTTTGAACTCCCATTTCAGCGGTTTACCGTTTTCATCCTGTAATGTGGTTGTAGGTGCATATTTTTCATTTGGCTTTGCGATTTTGTTCGCTTTCATAAATCGACTGAATTTTGACATTTTGTTGTTCTCCCTTCTGTTTATCAAAGAATAGAAAAAACCCCTTATATGACCTTATATAAAAGCCACACAAGGGGTTCTGTTACTTAGTTAGTAAGAAAACCCGTGAGGTTTGCAAAAGATTCAGGCATTGAGAAGTCCTCAAATGTTCCTTCAATCTCTTCATCAAGGTATTCCCCGTCAGCATCAAATTTTGCTAACACACCGCCGTCAGTGTTGCAGTCATAGAAAATGATCGTCTGTCTGCCCGCATCACTGGTTGGGTCATCATTGGTGATCTGCATTTCAAAATACACATCCTCACCAGTGTTCTTATAGTCAAGCAATGCCTGACGAAGAACTGACTGGTTATAGTGTGCCGTACCGGAAAAAGTACCTTCCATACCACATGACTTATGACCCGCCATGATTGCACCAAGGCGGGGAACAGTAGTCTTGGTTTTCTCAACCTTTGCTTCCATATCAATCATCTGCATGAAGTTGTATCTTCTACTTCCGATTGTGATAAAACATTCAGCAAGTTTTGCTGCAATAGTGTCCCTTGCTTTCATTGTTACATTCGGCATTTTATTTCACCCCTTTCTTACGCAACCGTAACTGTTTCATAGAGTTTACCCATAGCGTTCACAACGGTGATTGCTGATGTAATCACAACCGCCTTTTTGGAATCACCCTGTGCAACCGTAACATCAGAATCAGTGAACCCTTCAATAGCACCAAGTTCCTGTAACTGTGTACGGATTTTCACCAAGTCAGACCAAAGGGAAGTTCTGCCTGATGCATTGTTTGGAACAACACCAAGATACTTAGTGTTGAAAAGAACTGCATCATCATTTCCCAACTGGTCAATAACTCTGATCGTCTGATTGTCCTTGAATACATCCCCGCAAGTGTCCGAAGTGGTCACCATAGAGTTAATATCTTCAAGCACACGGACAACGCCGTTGACCTTATGGAAAGTGAACTCACCCGCCTTGATTGCTGCTTTCAACTCATTCTGTGTGTAATTGGTATCAACGGTGAAACCGCCGTCATATTTCTTGTTCTGACAAGACTTATTGACCGCACAACCGCTTTCTGCACCAGTTACCCAGTACACAAGTGCTGCTTCTGACCATCCTGTATCTGTTACCTTGTTCTTCACACTGATAACGCCCATATAATCAGCAGACAGGTTGTAAACAACCAACTGGAACTTGATACCAAGTTCATCACGCAAACGCTTGTTGAAAGCCACATATAACTTCTTGGTAACATCATCAGTAACCACAACGCCCATAGTGTTGTAGGTGTATGATTCGATTTTATCCAAGTAAGCCTGATGTGCAGTGCCGTCAACCGTGCCATTTGTACCACCAATTAAAGGTGTTCCGGCAGTAACAGCAAGATCAGCAGCCTTGAATGTCACATAATCGTTTGCCACAAGATCAGCAGCCTTGGCAACTGTCTGTGTGTCAACCTTGACCGTACCGAAGTAGGTTGTAACATCATACTTGCTTGCATCATCTGCATTTTTCTGAATCACGATCTTCAAATCGTTACCACGAACACCACAATACTTTGCAGTTGCGTATGTGTTCGCTGCCTTATCACCACCGCCGTTCAGACGGTATGCGTATAAGGTCTTTGCACCCATGAACAGATCATTAAGACCAAGCATCTTAGGACTGTCAAAGGCATAACCAAAAAGTTTCAGGCTGTTCTTCTGAAAATCTTCATTGGTCACTTCAAAAACTTCCCCTTCAACACCCCAGTCAAGTTCAAGGGGCATTGTTGCGATACCTCTATCAGACAATGCAGCGGATGCGGATGCAGCCGATACAAAGTTGATATAAGCACCGGGCAGTTCTTTGTTCTGTGAGGTAAATGTACCACCACCTAAAGCCATACTATTTCACCTGTCCTTTCATGTATTTTTCAACTAAATTGTCAACAGTTTTCATGGTGTAACTTTTATCTTCATCAAGAAGGGCATCCACCAAGTCCCTTCTGTTTGCAAAACGGGCAGATGCAAGAATCTGTTCCTTGCTGAACATTGGTTCAGTCTGTTCAGACCTTGCAGCAGTTCCCGTTGCTGTCTTTTTTGCTGCCATAATCAACCACCTTCCTTCACATCCGTGCTTGCCGTCATAGTTTCCATTGGTGTCTGTTCTTCCGTCTTGACCGTGAAAAAGTCATAATTGACAAAAAAATTCAGAACACCGTCAACCACCTGATGATTCATTTTTGAACCTCTGATTGGCTTGGTATCACCGTCTGTTGTGATATACTCCAAACAGTCATACATTCTTTCAGCCACATCAGCACATTCCCGCTGCTTCTTTGCAGACTGTGGGAAATACTGGATGCAGAACTGATTGGTACGTTCATACCGTTTGCCAAGGAAAAGGTTGTTGTTTGGGTTCAAGCAAGCAATAAAAAAACAAGGCTCTTTCAAACCTTGCTTGATTTCTTCATTGTGGATTTCATAATCATCCCCAAATTCTTTGTTCAGGGAACAACTGATTGCTTCAACTATTGAATTTATCATTTACCAAGTCCCCCTAAATATTTCTTGATTTTGTTTTCAAGCACCTTTGGGGCAATTCTCTGTAATTCCTGTTCAGATATGGTCATCATAAACTGACCCTTGACCCATCCTGAATGATTGGCTGTCCTGTGTCCGTACTCAACATAAGATGCGTATTCAACCGGGTTCACAATTTCAATGACATAGGTGTCACCAAAATGATTCACCGTCAGGCTGTCTGCATACCCTTGTGCTGATGCACGTTTTTCACCAGTCCAACCACGCCTTAATGTACCGCCCTTTTTTCCTGAACTTGCCGGGTACTGTCCGACAGGTGTTCTTTTGACCACCATGCGAAGCAACCGGGCAGCAAGTTCTTTTGCACACGATTCCACAAAGTCATCAGGATTTTGCAACTTTCCCAACTGCTGCTGAAAGTCTTTCAGACCTTTGCAGTCAAATCTTCCCATTCTACCCATTTACGCATATTCCTTGAACAGTTCAAGTGTGATTTCCTGATGCGTTGGATATGTGGAAGGGACACCGCTGCGGGTGTAGTCCGTGGTCACATTGTCCTGTGTTACTGTCAGTTTTGACCCCGCCTTGATGGTTACATCCGGGGAAACAAACAACTTTGTGCTTTGCGTGATCGTTGCTGCTGATTCTGACTGAATTGCTGTTTGCAGTTTTTCAAAAGATAATCTGCACGGTTGGTCTTGTAAGACTACAACCTCTGATTCTTCCATAAGTTTTGACTTCTCATTTTTTACCTTTTGCAGTTCTGTCACCGTCAAAGTACCAAAATAGGTTGCTTCAATGGCTTTCCTTGCAGCCTTTTGTGCTGCCTGAATCTGTTTTACCATCTGATACGCCTAAATGAATTAAATTCAGCCTTTCCATAGGATAAAAGGTAATTGATGAAAGAAGTCAGTCTTTGTTCAGGGGTCATTGAACCTTCACCAGTCGCAAAAACCGTGTTGGTGTCCCCTGTCTGAATCTGCTTGACAGCATATTCTAAATCAAACCCGGTAAGGTCATCAGGTGCAAAGGTTTTCTTGGAAAGAAGAAATTCACCCACCGCCATATCAACGGCAATGTGTTCCAGTCCTTCCGGCACATCATTCCAGTTGATTTCATTCTTGATTGTGCTGCGTACTTTCTCAACACAAAAGGTCAAGGCAAATTCTTCATCTGCCTTGACCTCATAACCAAGTGATTTCAACCGTTCTTTTACTGTATCAGTATCAAACATTGCAACCACCCTTTCCAATCAGAAATTAACCACGGGAAATAATACGGGCAATCGGAACTGCCTTGTGTTCAATGGTCTTGGTATCAGATGCAACCAGTGACCAGTTCTTGCCGTTCCCTAACTCTGTGTTAGTTGGTGAATTGGTTTTCTGATCTGCCTTGAGATAAGAAACACCTGAAACAGAAACAGCGTGACGTTTACGGGAAATAAGTGTGTCCTCACCGCCCCTTGTCTTAGCATCACGCACCATTTCATAAGGCACTTTTGCACCTACATCTTCAAATCCAATAGCACCTTCACCAAGGATATAAGTTGTGTACTCTGTATAAGCATCCTGTGCCTTGATACCTTTTCCTGTGTCCTCTGCAACAGCTTCAACAACCTTAGTAGGTAAAGAATCATCAATGATGACCAGTCTGCCATTCCAAGTACCCATTTCAAGATCACGTTCAATACCCTGTGCATCTGTATACTTTAAGTATGCAAGCAGTTTCAGATTTTCAAGATTAGTAGCAACCGCACTGTGACAGTAAACTAACTTGAACTTCTGCTTGTTGTCACCGCAAGCCTTCTGAATGGCACTGTTCAGGGTGGTTGCATCCATCTTCATAGTGTCATCAGTGTGTTCAGCACCCGCCTGTGCAATATCATAAGTATGTGCTTCAACAAACGCTGCATTGGACTTCTTAATGTCACCCGTTCCAGTGTCTTTCATCCCAAACACACCCTTTAAGATTGCAAGGATAACATCCTGATCTACACTGTTCCAGTAGTCATTGATCTGACTTCTTACGTTTGCCATGAAGTCAGTACCACCTGTTACATCATAACTGAAATCTGCTTCTGTCCAACCGTTCATTCTACCGTAAGTGAAAACACCCTGTTCAAAGGTGTCAGTCTTATCCGGTGTAACATTGTCAACACCGTCATAGTTCTGCGGTGTGCCGGAAAGCAGACCAAAGAACGGTAACACTGCGTAAACAGTACCAGTCTGTGAGTTGTTCACAAATGTGTCACGAAGTCGTGCATCACCAACGATTGCACGGGATTCACGCAACTTGTTCAGTTTCACGTTCGGAATTGCACTCATGTACTTACCGAACGCCTTTTCGTTAAAACTTTTAGCATCAAATTTTGCCATGTTTCAATTACCTTCCTTTCATCAAATTAAATCTGTGCATCCGGGTTTGCTTCCATGTAAGCGGTAAGTTCGTCATAACTCATTTTTGAGAAATCGACCGTTTCACCCTCACCCGGTTTCTTTTCCCCTGATGCTCCCGGCTGAAAACCTTTGAAATTCTGCTGCTGTTTCTGCTGCTTTTGTGCTTCAAACAGGAACTTGGTGTCATCACCACTTCTTAACTTCTCGATCTGTTCATCCAGTCCCTTGACATTTCCGTCCTTGTCAAGTTTGGCTTCTCCAAGTTCAAGTAAGGCTTTGACAGCTTTGATGTTCTTTGCCTTTGCACCAGTAAGTGCCTTTTCAACCGCAAAATCAATTTTCAACTGGTTCAGTTCAGATTCATGGGTTGCCTTAGCAGTGGCATTTTCAGTCTGTAAGTCCTCAATCTTCTTTTTCAGATCAGCGTTGTCCCCGGCAGATGCTTTCAGGGTTTCTAACTGCTTGTCACGGTCACCGACCTGTGTTTTCAGTCCTTCAACCTCTGTCTGCAAGTTCTTGATTTCTGTTGAAGCAGTACCCTTTGCGTTCTCAATGTCATCACCATTGATTTTCATTACTGAATCAGCCTGTTCCTTGGTAAGTCCTAAATCCTCTAACTGTTTTCTTGTCATTTCTATACCATCCTTTCAAATACGTTTTTATACGGGGTTACTCCCACATGATTGATTGGTTTTGTTCGGTTTACGCTTGACAACCCGCAAGAAAAAAGACACCCGTTGCCGGATGCCTTTTCTATGTGCTACTTGACCCAGTAGCCGGGAGATAATCAGGATCACCATGCCTTTCTCATTGTGTACGTTTTCATGTGCCTTTTATCCCCCTTTCTGACCTCATATAACCGCCATATAGCAATTATTACAGGTCTATTGATAACTTGTTAAGGTATGAAAAAAGCACGGTTATTTGACCGTGCTTTCTATACTCTATCTTTAAAGAACTCACACCATTCAGGATTTTCTTCATCAAATATTTTTTTCTGTTCAGGTGTTAGGTTGTGCGGATAATCAGCAAACATATTGAACACTTGCTTTTTGTCAAAACTGAACAGCCATTCACCGACTGAATCAGGTGTATCTTTCCACCAAATCTGATCTGTTTCATTGTTCTTATACCAGTTACTTGACATCACCCGTCACCCCTTTCTTCTGACTTTCTACTGCGGTATTTATATACCCAAGAATTTGTTCAAATTCAGTGTTTTCATTGAATGATTCAACATCCATAAGAACAACCGATTTTTCCCAAACCTTACCGAATTGCTTATCAACCGTTTTCCTACATCCAAAACGCTTATTTAGTGTTGCAGCCATTGAACCGTAACGGTCAAATGGCATCCACCCGTTCTGAAACTTTGATTGAAGTTCCAAGTATTCAACACCGCTGTCAACCCGTCTGACAATGGCTGCGTGTTTACCAGTTGCAAGATAGTATTCTTTATTCAAGACAAGGTTATTCAGGACTTCCATTGTTCCTGAAATCTCTTTCTTGACCATTGTGATTGAACCATTCACACCCGGTAATTCCAGTATTTTCTTAATGTTACTGTTCATAGAAAATACATACTGACTACTGCCACCCCTGAAATCAAGAACATCAAGTCCGTTCCTGTTTCCAATGTATGCAAAAGCCAGTGAAGAACATGAACCCTTGGTCATATCTCCACCCGCAAGCCTTTCAATGATTTCATCAGATGACAACGGCTGTGAAAGTTTCTGAACAGGTCTGTGTTCAACCTTGTCCGCTTCACACGCTTTCTGAATCTGTTGAAATGCTTCACTTGGTTCTTTTTCTTTGATTGTATCATCACTGTTGACTGCTTGCAAGCCTGACTTATCACCATTAACAAATGCCTTTTCCCATTCTTTATAGGTCATATTGCCCGGTACAAAGTAGGTCTTGCCTGTTTCTTCATCCCGTGCAGCACGTTCACCAACAGCATCAAATTCATCATCAAAATATGGTACTGTGGTTGAACGGCAATGAACATGAAACGGCGGTGCAGTCACACCAACCTTCCATTCAGACATAGGGAAATGCTTGCCATCCATACCCCGGCATATATCCGAAGTGTGGGAATCCAGTGTTGCCACAATCTCAAATTGTTCAACATCCAGTTCAGTGAAGCAGTCCTTTTGTGCTGCGGAACTAAAAAAGGCTTCTTCTGTCATTACCAACCTCCCGGCGTTGGTCTTGGAAGTGTTCATCTTCCGGGCAATTTCATCAATGGCTTTCTGTGGGTCTTTTCCCAAGATGATGTTTTGTGTCAGGGTGTTGTTCAATTCATTGACCAACTTCTGACGGTTGCCCCATATCCTTTCACTGAAATTCTTACCGTCAACCGCCCAAGGCTTATTGATGACCTTGCTGATCTGCTTATCATCCAGTGCAGAAAAGTCCCAACCAACACCCACGCCCTTCTGAATTTCATAGGCTGTGTGATAATAGCCGGACTTGTAAACATTCCGCATTGTATTGTCAATGCTGTCAAGTTGGTTTCCAAACATGACTTCAATGCTCTGTTGGGTCTGCAACTTCAAGGCTTCAAGTCTGCTGATATGGAATCTTGCAGATGCGTTTTCAAGCTGCTTGACCCAAGTACCGTTGATCGCATTTTCCTGACCGTACTGAATGTACTGGTTCACATCCCATTTCAGTTCAGCAAGTTCCTTTGCGTTCAACATCCGTTTTGCTTCTGCAAGGGTTACCCCATTGTTAGATGCAAAACGCTGATACCATGCAGCAATCTGACCTTCAAGTTGCTTCTGTGCCTGTCGATACTGTTTTTCAATATCTGCATAACACTGAACCCCCTGTTGGTGTGCTGCCTGTTCAAGCAGTTCAAAACGCTTCTGCCAGTATTCACCGTTATTCATCTACTTCACCGCCCTGACTTCCCTGTGACGGGTCACCTTTGTTGTCAGGGTCATCATCTGCACCGTCACCGTTCTGATTCTGTGTACCAAACGGGTCATACTGTGCAAGCATTTCTTTCTGTGCTTCTTCCTTCTGCTTTTTCAGGCGTTCCATTTCAAGTTGCGGGTCATCCACCCAAGGATGCATACTAATGATTGTTTCATCAGAAATGATTCCCTGTGACTTCTGACAGTTATCAATAATATCTGATTCATTCATCAGCATATCACGGTTGAATACCACATCAACCCCATCTTCTTCACCTTCAAAGTCACCCTGTCCCGTATTGGCAAGGTGGCAGTTGACAAACCAAAGTACATCATCCATTGTTGCCTGTGCTTCTGATTCCGTATCATTGGCATCTGTATCAATGTCAGAATACATTGACTGAATGTTCATCTGATTAGGGTTGCCGGAAAGTCTGTCATCCTTGGCATCATAACCCATTGCGTTTTCAATCAAGGCTTTCTTGAAGATTTCCACAATGGTCTTGTAATTCTCTGCATTGACTGTGATTTCAAGGGTTTCAACCCCGCCCTTGGTGTCCCCGTCATATCTGACCTTTACTGCACCGTATGTTGCAAGGTTCTTCCTGAACTCACCCAAATTAGTACCGTCATAGTTCTTCAATACCAAAATAGTGTTCCGGGCATCTTCTTGCATATTGTTTTCAAAGTCAGACAGCATTACATTGATACCATCCTGTAATGACTTGACCTTCTTAATTAGCGGTGTTTCCTGTTCATTGGCTTTCAATGAAATCAGGGGAACACGCTGCCAGTTGAACACTTGAACATTTCCGGCAGCATCCGTCATTGTAACGTGTGGGAAGTCTGCGGTTTCATTGTTCACAATGTCAGGAATCAGTTTCCCGCCATCAAGAATGAACAGGTGAACCCCATTCAGATCATACAATTCAACCTTTTCAATGAACTTCCTTTGATTGCCGTCATAGGCAACCGTCACATAATGCCGGATGAAGAAATCAAGTTCAGTGTGTTCAGAATCTTTCCAAAACGGCAAAATCTCATAAGCGGGGAAAAGCCTGAAAGCAAATTCACCCCGTTCATTGTAGTATGGGTATAACCAAGCAATACCGCCATTATATGCAGCCTTGCCCGCACTTTTCAGCGTTCGCATAAACTTCTTGTCAAATATCTTTTTCAGCAGTTCAATGTATGCAGTATTTTCACCGCTTAGTGTGAACGGCTTACCGAACAGATAATTGGCTTTCTGATTGACCATCTTTGCATACTGGTTATCAACAATTCTGTTGTTTGGTAGGTTCTCAACAACTTCAAGTTCCCCACCTTCACCGATCATTGTACGCTTGCGGTGAATTACATCATGGTCACCGTCATAGTACAGAAATCCTTTTATCTGCATCATTCTACGGGGTGAACACTTCCATGCTGCAATTTCCTTTTCAAGAAATTCCAAGTCGGTCATGTGTGCCTTTGCCCCTTGCAATATAAAGTTGCTAAGTTTTAATGTGATTGCATCCACAAAGGAACTGAACACGGTTCAATTCACCCCTTTCATTGCATAATAAAATCAAAACCCTTGAAAACACTATGTTTCCAAGGGTATGTGTTACTAATTTGTTTCTAATATCTCAAAAGTAGTTATACAGGTGTCATAGGCGGTCACCGATTGCAACCGCCCCGGAGTAAGCATTTGACAGCCTTTTCCTACCGTCCAAAAAGAAACGGCTGCTGACACCGTGTATTCTACCCGGTAATTGCTTAATCAAAACTAAAGGCATCACCTTTTGCCATCTGTTCAATCGCATAACGCATTGCATCCATCAGGTGGTTGAAGTCATCAATAGGGCGGTTCAGTTTCTTGCCCGTCTTGGCATCCTTATCCCACTGATAGTTGCTGATCTCTGTGATGAAATTCACGCAACGGGGATGAATGATAATATGATAGTCCTGTATGAAGTCAATGCCGTTGTTGATGCTGTCCTTGCCCTTCCTTGCTTTCCTGATTCCTTTCAGACCCAGTTCACGCAAGCGGTCAATGCTCTTTGGTTCTGCTGAATCGGCTGTGATCTTCTCTTTCACATATCCCATCCGCTGAACCTGTTCGGCAATGGCTTCATTACTCATGCCCGGCTGATACATTTCATCAAAGACCCAAATGGTCTTGCTTGACTGATCTATCAGACCACAAAACAGTGCTGACGGGTCATTTGTATAACCAAAGTCAAGACCGAATACAGACTTGACCCCGGCAATCTTCTTGACTTCATCAACACTGAACGCCTTTTCTTCCCAATTTTCATAGACAAGACCGTCTACAATACCCCAATCACCAAGACCCGCTACTTTGTAACGCCTTGGGTTCTGTTTCCGCATGGTTTCAAAGACTTTCAAGTCTGCCTTATCCAACCATTCATTGCACTTGTAATTGGTGGTCATTGCAAGGACTTCATCATCAGGGGTATCAAAAAACCGTTTCTTTATCCAGTGGTGTTCATTCCACGGGTTCAGTGTAAGGGTTATTTGCTTGAACAGTCCTGAACCGTCAGGAACAGCACCACGGATTGATTCATCAAGCATATTGAAATCATCTTCTGAACTGATCTCATAGGCTTCTTCAATCCACATCCAACACAAGCAACCAATGTCAACGGTTATTGATGTTACTTTCAGGGGGTCATCCAGTCCCCTGAAATAAATCTTTTGACCTGTTGGTTTATAGGTCATTTCAAGTGGTGATTCTTTGATTTCCCAAAAGGCATCAACGCCAAGGCGGTGAATCGCCCACTTCAATTCTGTGAAACAGGAATCTTTCAGGGTTCTGAAAGTCTTTCTGACCACAAGGGTATTTGCCTGTGGGTACTTCATCATATTGGTGATGTACCAAAGGGCAGTTGTTTTTGATTTCTTGGATGCACGGCTGCCCTTGCATACCCTATATCTACCTTTCCAACGCCAAAAAGTACCGTAACCCTTACCAACCAGTTCAGGCAGCAGCACTTTCTTCTTGCCGGACTTTGTAGCCTTGTAATCTTCCGGGTACAGGATAAACTTCTGATACCCAAAAACATATTGTGAAGATATTCTGTTCTTGACCATAGACGATCACCGCCTAATCTTCAAGGGCATCTTCACCAGTGATAACAATAGGCTGTGTGATATTCACATCAATCTTGTCATTCCACATACCCAAATGCTTACCAAGTAATTCAAGTGCTTTCAGCTTTGGTGAAATCTTCACTTCCCTTTCAACGCTTGACCCGGTTTCTGATTCAGATTGTTTATATTTCACGGATTCGATACAGGCAAGGTCATCATCAGTTGCATTGTCTTTGATTCTTCCGTGACTATCAACAAGGTCTGTCATCTTCACAAAAGCAATGCGGGCAAGTTCTAAAACAACCCTGTCCTGATTGATTCCTGTTCTTTTGCTGCGTTCTGCCATTGCAACACTAATTGCCTGTTGAACCTTGACATTTGCCAACATCCTTGAACCTTGCTGATCTGCTGTTTTTGCCGAATAACCCGCACGAATGGCTGCTTGTGTTGCGTTCAGGTCAATCAGGTATTCTTCAACAAAACGCTGCTGTTTTTCAGTTAATTTTGCCGTTTTTGCCATCAAACAACACCCCTTTCATGTATTTTTGCAATAAAAAATCCCTGAAACATTACATTTCAGGGTGCAAATATCGGCAGTAAAAAATAAATTGCAGATAATTCTTATGAATTATCTGCAACCCAGTTTTTGCAAGTTTATCATAATTATCTTGTACCCGTTTGTCAATCGTCAGATTATAACCGATTACATCAAATAATGTAAGTTTTGATAAGTTTTTTCAAACGCTGCAAGTGCCTTGTTATGCAGTTCAACCGTGTAATTATAGCACTTTTTCATTTCCTTTGATGCCTGTTTCACTGTCTTGTACTGAACATACACTTTATACAACACCTGAACATAATTTTTATCACGCAAACCTCTGATTTCTTTGATGATCTGTTCTTTAGCATCTGCAAAACTGTCAATTTCTGCATTGATTTTATCATTGAAAGCAACATAATTTGTTACCTGTTTGCAAAGTGTATCACCTGACGGACTTGTCTGCACTCTATCCTTGGAATAATCTATTGCCCCTGTACTGCAAGCATTGACTTTCATTTCTTCAAGGCGTTCTAAGTCCTGATTGATATTAGTATCAAGTTCCTGTAACTGTGTCAAATACTGCCGCGCAGTCAATTTTTTATTATTCATCACTTTCACCTATCCTTTCCTTGGTATCGGTTTGGTAACGGTTGAAAATTGGCAAAAAATACCTTGAAAGCCTTGTAAATACTGACGGTAACGGTTGGTAACGGTAACGGTTAAACCCTTATACTCTATATTTTTACTTTTTATAAATACATAAAAAAATACTTATATAAAAATAATAAGAAAATTACATTTAACCGTTACTACCGTTACAAACCGCATAAATAAAGACTTTCAACAGTTACCGTGAACCGTTACCAACAGTTACCAACCGCAACTACTGCATAAAATCATACGGTGTATCATTCACCTTTGTATAAATCACATCAGCAACAACCATCTGACCAAACTGCTGACCCGCTGCAAACTTAGGAACTGCAATCACGGCAATCCCGGCAGTATGCACCCCATACAACAACTGTGATATGTATTGGTGTGCAAGTTCATAAAGTTCTGTACCAATCACCTGACCTTCAAATTCTTTTTCCACCAATGGGAAAATATCATCATTCATTGATACACTGCCCTTTCGTTCCAATAATTCCAAAATCTTATTTTCCATAATTTCTTAACCTCACCTTTCTATCTTGCCTGTCTTTCATTCTCTGAACCTTTTTGTTGGAACTCATTACTTCCAGTTCCCAAGGTTTCATTTGTGGAAACCATGTCCACCTATCAAATGTATCTGTAAATATTTCATTCATCTGTAAACCCTTCCCGTCTTGGTATCTTTTACCTGAACACGTTCAGTCAGTTCAAACCCCGCACCTTTGATGATGTACTTCAAAACCTTAATCAGATCATAGGCACGTTTGTCCGCTGCTTCACATTCAATCTGTTCACGTTCTTCCTTTGCAACTCTACCAACCGCAATAGTTGCCGTTGGGTCTGCATAACCTTCTGTATTTCTTCCACCTTTCACTAATTGATACCTTCCTTTCTTATAATCCCACTGTTCAGCATTGCACTGAACATACTTTCAAATATCGGAACAGGTATGGAATTACCCGCCTGATGATATAAGGTTCTGTTCATTTTTCCCGGTTCAACTCTGCAAGTTGCTTCTGCTGCATAAAAATCATCATCCGAATACCCCATCAACCGCCAACATTCCAGTTCTGTCAAATATCTGTATTTTCCACCACCAAGATCAATGACCTGTGCGGGTGTCCTATCCTGTCTTGTGGTAATAGTATTTACATAATCTTTGATTATGGTTGCCCTTCTGATTCCTTTCTTACCAATTACTGAATAAACACTTGGCTGTGTCACCAAGTAGCAATCAGGAACATCACCGTATTCAAGAAAATTTGAAATGTTCTTCATGGGTCTTTTTTCCATCAGTTCAAAATCAAAAGCATTGTCACCAAGAATTGATACTGTGAAACACCGTTCCCGTGCCTGTGGTATTCCATAATCACGGCAGTCTAACACTTTGTAATTATTGGAATAACCCAACTTTTCCATATATGACAGGTAACGGTTGAAGTTGTGAACCATGTGCTTTGATAAAACATTTTTTACGTTTTCCCATATCACAACAGTTGGTTTCCACTCACCCATCTGTTCAATAATATGTACCGTTTCCCACATCAGGGATGATCTTGTCCCTGAACCTTCATCAGCACCTTTTCCTTTGTTTATTCTTCCGTCTGCTGCCGTTGCTTTTCCCTGATGCCCCGCAATGCTGAAATCCTGACATGGTGACCCGTGAATTAGAATATCAGGTTGAAGATTCCACCCTACTACTGTCTGCGGTGTATATGCTGATTCTTGTTCAAACATTGCATTGTATGACCTGACAGCCTTTTCATCAATTTCCACATAATCAATAGATTTTACTGAAACACCTATGTTTCTAAGGGCAACCCTTGGTGACCCTATGCCACCAAAAAGTTCCAATATTTGCAGTTTTTCTGACACATTCAATCACCTGCCTTTCTGCTATGAAACAAATATCTTACAATTTTTATTGTTCACTTTTTTCTGAATTACTCTGAACCCAAGCCTTTTATTGATCTGCTTACTGAATACAATATTTGACATTGGCTGCATTGCATTGTCTGCACAAAAAACCTGATACCGCTTATACACATCAGCGGTTGGTTCATTTTCTATCATGTCAACCCCGGTGTCATTGATAAATGCAAGGATAGGGTTGTTTTCTTCTTCATACTCTGTCAACTGGTTCTGAACCTTGTCTGACTTGGTGAATCCGTCATTGATGATAATTCTTTTCAGTCCTTCCACGCCAAGCCTGATGAAGTATTCAATGGGTTCTTGCTGTGTCAGTTCATATTTAATAAACGGTTTATAATCAGGTGCGTCCTTGCTGAATGTGGCATTGAATGGGATGATAACCAAACGCCTAAGTACCGCCCCAGTCTTGTCCTTCATACGGGGAATATCATTGGCACTGAATAACAGTTTGATGAACGGGTTGAACTCAAACGGGTCTTGTCCTTTGCGTTCTGCCTTGATGCGGTTACCTGTTACTATTTTCTTGAACACGCTGACCTGTGAACCTTGAAGGAAATCATCACCAATATCATCACCAATGTTTGCCAGTTTGCCGAACATCATTGAAGTATTGAATCTGTCCCCCAGTTCTTTCAGGTCAAGTGCTGAAATATTCCGATCACCAAGGATTGCTTTGACACAATCCAAAAATGTACTTTTACCGTTGGACTTGTCACCTGTCAGGATGAACGCCTTGCCTAACTCATTTCTTCTGTAAAAGCAGTAACCAATACATTCTTCCAACAACGCCCTGATTGCTGCATCACCACACGCCAACTTGTTCAATGTACTGTCTGCCAGTTCAGAATAGGCATCCGGCTTGTAGTCCCAAGGGATCTTGTTGGTAATAACAATGTCCGTGCTGAATGGTTTCAGTTCCCCGGTCACAAGGTCATATACACCGTTGTTGAAAGCAATCAGGTTTGCATCTGACTGTTCTTTTTCATCAACAATCAATTCCATGTAATCAAGGACTTCCCGCCGTTGCATCTTTTTCAGGTTGGGGATGTGCTGAATCATGTTTGATTCAATTTCTTTATACCCATTGAAATACACACCATCTTTGTATATATGCAACTGCCCGTTGATTTTGATGACGTGTGCCGTGTTCTTCATAAACACTGCAAACTTGTCAAACAGGAATGTGCTACCAAGGAAAAAAACAGGTTTTTGAAAAGCATCATCACGCAAGATCACTTCCAGTTCATCATCTGACAGCGGTTGTTTCAGAACAAACTTGTTCAGGATGCGGATGCACTCACGGGTTTCTTCAACCGTGAAATCATTTGCAGTCAGGGTCAGGATGTAATTGAAAAGTGCCTGATTCCTTCCGTCCCCGGCATCCATATCAACAAAGTCTGCGGTTGCCTTGACCGGGAACAACCACTTGGGAACTTCCTGATACTTTCCACCTTCTTCAATGTCCCATTCACAAAACCTTTCTTCACCGTCAATCTTGATAACCTCATAGGATAACTTACTGCCGACTTTTATATCAGCAGTAAGACCAACCGCCAACTGAACGTGTGTCCTGTTCCTTGCAATAGTATGATTCTTGAAAAGAAAGTGTTTTCCCCTACTGGTACAAAGGACTTTACAGTCAAGTTGCAGTTCTTCCACAATGTTCATCAGAATTTCAGATTGGTCAGAATCATCAATGTCAATAAGGATGGTGTCATCAGCCAAAACCCCGCCGAACCCGTTCAGGTTTTTCACTTCATCATAGGTTTTCCATGTGGTTCTGTTTTTCAGTTTTTCAATGCTTGCCTTGCCTTTGGTTTCAACATAACCTTTGTAAAGCATCTTTTATCACCTACCTTATGTGATGTTTTCTAACACCTTTTTATAAAAATCCTTATTCCTGATGTTGCTGTTGTACCGGGACTGATAGGAACGAAGCAGTGTTTTCACTTCTGCAAGTTCTTTTCTGCACCCTTTCACTTCTTCATTCCATCTGTCCCACCCTTCCGACTTATGCAGCGGTGTTGACTTCTTGTAACTGTCACGGGTATATAAAGCATCCCGCAACTGCTTCTGACAATAACTGACTTTCTGTTCATACCCTGTGATATACCGTTCAGTTTCCAACTGTTTCTGTTCAAACTGTTCAATCCAGTCCTGAACAAATTCTTTAATCTGCTGTTCACATTCCGGGGTGAAACTGCTTCTGATAAGTTTCAGCAGTTTCCTGACCTTGGCAATGCTGCGGATATTCAGAAATTCTTCAAGATGAACAGTCATTGAACCATTTTCATATCTGATTTCTAAATCCATGAAAAACCTTCCTTCCCGGTGTTATGCTACAACACCAAATTGTTTCAAGCGTTTCTTTGCTAAATCTATGTACCACTGCCTATCAAGTTCAGGCGGTGTTTTTACCCCAACAACTGAATCATTGAAAATGAAACAGTGGTCAGGTGTATTACCGAATTTTTCACCTTTGGTTTTCACCTGTTTACGTTTCAGCAATCTGCCGTCCTTCTGATCGTTAGATGCAAACACCCTGTATGACTTATATGTGTATTTGTCCTTGTCAGGGTATTCATATACCGTCTTGATTGTTCTTTTGCCTATATGACTGACAAGCGGGGTGCAATGTTCATGTTCTACCCAATCATACTTGTCTGATAATTTGACAATCTTCTGAAACATAATCAGGTCATCACACTGATTGATGGTCTGTTCAACCGGGGTTTTCTTGACCATGTAGTCAACCAGTGCTTTATTCAGGATTGGCAGATCATTGTCAACCGCTGAAAGTTCCTTCACATAAGCACCGATTCTTTCAACCCCACCGTCAATACCAACCCAAAGGTAATTGTTCACATCCTTCTGATAGATTTCACTGATGTTATCCAGTTCAAGAAGAATTGAACACTGATCTGTGGAACAACGCTGTTCCCACTCCCAACAAATATCATCCACCATTTCAAAGGCTTCATCTGTGTCAGGAATCCAAATAATAAGACCGTCCGTGTTGGACTGAATCAGTTCAAATCCCGGTACAACTTCAAGGTGTTCAATCAGGTCAAGCAACATCAACTGACCATTGATACACATACAGTTATTATTTCTTGGGTCATACGCTGCATTGGTTTCGTCCTTCATTGCACCTGACAAGGCGTTCAGCATCTTCTTATATGGCAACTGTGCTTTCTTCCACCGCTTGACTTCTTTCTTGTTTCCGGCGTTTTTTGCAGCAATCTGTTTTTCCTTCATGGCTTTTCGTGTGTTATACACCAACGGGTAATTGTCATTGGTTGCTGCCCTTGTAACCAGTCCCCAAGCAATCAGCATTGACGGGTAGTAATTGTTTACATCAACGTGCAGCAGTTGCCCGGTCTTATGAATTGGTGTGGCTGTTGCCCCATGAACACCGCCAAAACCGAATGAATGAGGAATACCCGCAACCACGGTTTCAAGACCCTGTTCTTTGTACCATGTACGTTTTGAGTATTTATCCATGTGTGCCAAGTCCATTGACAAGGCTTCCTGTCTTTTCTGTTCAAACCAGTCCTGAACATATTTATATTTTTTCAGTTGCAAGCACGGCAAGAAGTAGAAATCAAATTCATCTTCAAATGATCTGCGGGAACACCCAAGCACCTTTGCGGTGATTCTTGCTTCACTGTCCCCTATATCAGACAGGTTCACAATGTCCGGGAAAGCCTGAATAATACCGTGCATTGCATTAAATTCATCTATTTTTTCAAGGAATACTTTGATGGTTTCTTCCACATCATGCCGACAGTAAAAAACCGTCATTTCAATTTCTTCCTTGGTCAATTTCCTGTTTATTCTAAAATCAACATCCGTTTCCTTGATATTGCTGCCAAGAAAACCTTCCAGTGTTTTCAAACCAACCGGGGGGTTCGGCATAACATCATAGTTAATCATTGGAACTTTGTTGAACGCTGATGAAAATTGCCACCCTTCCTTTTTTTCAACAATTATCCAGTCATTGATTCTTTTGGGATTCATTCCCAACAGAATACCTTTCATAATGTACTGGTCATAGTGGCGGTTGTTATAACCTACCCATATATCCTTGCTATTAGCTTCATATAAGGCTTTTAATTCATCAGGGTTATTGATTATCACATATTCTTTTTTCTTGGTCACATCAATGAAAACGGCAAGCCAATCTTCCTTGAAAACCTCAAAGTCATAAAATATCACTACATTCACCCTTTCTGAAAATAGCGGTGGAAGGTGTGACCCCGCCACCGCCTGATAACATTATTGTGGATTATCAATCCACACGCAAGTAAAATTTTTTAGCAATCAAAAACTTCCTTGATTGTGATAGGGTTGAAAGCATCTGCCTTATAATCAACCTCAACTTCAATCGCACCCTGAATAGACTGGAACACATCAAGAATCTGATCTGCAAAATCTGCATAGTTTACGAACTCAACAGGTGTGTCATCTTCTGCAATCAGCTTGTTCACCCAAGTGCATACAGACTTGATTGCCTGTCCGTCCGTCCACTTTGCGGAACTGTTGCCGGAAATAACACGGTTGAAGAAGATCATGCGGTTTGCCTGTTCACCTTCCTTGATCTTTGCCTGAACTGCAAACATCAACTTATCCTGTGCCTTGGTCAACTTAATTTCCATCTTCTCAATACTAATGATATATGTACCATCCGGCACATCAGCAAAATCATTATCAGGTGCGTTCTGCACCTCATTCTGTAATTCCTGTAAATCAACCTTTTCATCAAATGCACTGAAATCAATAGCCATAATTTTTCACCTTTTAACCTTTCTTATTTGCTTAATACTAACTTTAACAACTCAAACGCCTGAATCTCATTGAATCCGGCTTTTACATAGGAATCATAGATTTCCTTTGCAGCCTTTGCACCGTCTTCCGGCGGTGTGTTCTGTTTAGGTACTGCCGGGTTCGGCTTCTTCATTGAACGGCTACTTGCCGTGTTCATTCCTTCTGTAATTGCAGATGCAAGAATTGCACCAAACAGTTCATCAGGTAAACCAAAAGGATTGTTCATATTCTTTTACCTCACTTTCTTAGCGTGTTTTTCTTACTCTGCGGGTTCTGCCAGTCGGCTGTTCATCTACTGCCGGGGTTTCATCCGCTGTTGTATCTGCATTATCAGGCTGTGCCTGTGCTGCACTTCTTCTTGTTCGTCTGCCTTTCTCCGGCGGGTTCATTGCCCCATCAATAGGATTTTCCGGCTTAGGGTTGTCTGCCTGTGCTAAACGCTTCACACCTTCACCAAATTCTTCCTTACTGATGACCTTCATAACCTCAACACCGTCAACAATCAGGTCAACCGTGTCACCCTTGTGCTTCATCACATAGTTATCATCAGCCGGAACATAGAAGTATGTGTCTGCATCCAGTGTGACAGATTCAGAATTAGTATTTGTTGTACCGTCCTGAACAGGTTCAGACTGTTCAGCAGACTTTCTTTCCTTGCGGGTTCTTCTTGGCGGTGTTTCAAGTTCCGGCTGCGGTACAGAATCCGCTGCTGCACACGCTTCATCAAACGGGATTTCTTCACGCCCATCAGCAACCGCATCAATAGCCTTGTCACGCTTTGCCATATAATCAGCCATTTTCTGATTATTTTCAGCCACCACTTCATCATGTGTCTTGCGGGCGGTTCTGCCTGTCTTTGGTGCTGCATCTTCTGTTGTAGTAGGCGGTGTTGCTGTGGCTGTGGCTGTGGTCTTTTTTCCACCCCTTGCCCGTCTGCCGTTTGCATCCGGCTTTTCAAGATCGGATGCAGCCTGTGCATCAGCCTGACCCATTTCTGCATCTGTCTTATACTCACCGACTTCATAGAAGTTGCGGATTTTATCAGCCACATAATTCAGGTCATTGTCAATGGCGTATGCCGGGAACATTCCCATAGGTGACTTCACCGTGTCCTTACCACTATTCTGTGTGTAGAAGTAATATTTTCCTTCATTCACACCTGTTCTAAGTACAATGGTGAAAAGTCCTTCAATGGTGATCTTCTCACGAAGTAACTTTCCGATCAGCTTAATAGTAGTAACACCATTTTCAAGGGTTTCTGTGTGGGTCATATAAGCAACCACCACATCATCAGGAAGTTCCTTGCACACCTCAATGATTTCAAAGTAGTTCGCACCGAAGTCATTCCATTTGTCCCAACCGTTTTCCTTGATACGGTTCATGTATGGAACAGAAAGGATATACTGGAAGTCATCAACCACCAGTAACTTCTTCCCGGCTGCTGCCTGTTCCTTCATAAACTTGCAGATTTTGCGTGATTCAACCTCACTGTTCAGCATTGTGAACTTACCCTTGAACGGTAACGGCTTACCAACCGGGTTCACAACGGCAGTTGTTGCCGGATCGCAATTTCTCATACTGGTACTTTTTCCTGTACCTGATTCACCCATAATCAAAAGCATCTGTGCCATATTATTTCACCTGTTCCTTTCTAATTTTTTCAAAGTTTCCCGCCATGTTAGCAGAAACATGATGCTGACCAAACTGTTTCTGAACTCCCGCACGAATCACTGAACGTAATAACTTTCTGTTATATACCGGGCGGGGATTGTAAACTTTTCCCTGTCTTTCATTTACCATACTCTTATACCTCACTTTCCTTGATAATGATTTTTAACTTTCTGCGTTCATCCATTGGTATGACTTCAACAGAATAGTTATTTGCAAGAAGAATACCAACTAAATCCTGATATGCTGCACTGGTGCGACTTCCTTCAATTACAATACAACCACATTCAGCAGCACATTCCTTTTCAATATCTTCACGCATAATATCATTCACTGACTGAATATCATTGATGATATATTTCAATTCCTGATTTTCAGCCATCAGCTGATTGCGTTCATCTTCTAACCGTCTGATTTTCTTATCTCTTTTATCCATCATTCATCACCACCTTCATCAGTGCTACCTTCTGTGATACGGCTTGACCATAAATCAGCATAGTGCAGAATCAAGTACAGTGCCGTTTCATTTCCCTTCACTGCATAGTTTGCTGATTCATACAGACCATCGTGGTATCTGATCGCAAATTCTTCATCTTCCGTCAGGTCAATGAAAAGGGTTGCTAACTTGATGCTGCGGGTTGCATGGTCAAGTGGAAGAAGTGCTGGGTTACGCTTGAAAGGCTTGCTTTCAGACTGTTTATATTTCTGTTCCGGCTCTGCCTTGGTGGGTCTGCCGTCCTTAATCATGTTAGGCACATACATCTGCTTGCCAAAGTCACCACACTTACCAAGATCATGTAACGCTGCTGCAATGATGACTGAATCACGGATTTCTTCATACTTGACCTTGCCAAGAAGTGCATAACCAATGTTTTCTGCTGCCATCATTACATTTCTGCTGTGATGAACAAGACCGAACTGACAAGCAAGGTGATTTCCACCGCTACAAGGTGCTTCAAAGAAGCCGATTTCTTCCATGTATGCAATCAGATCTTCCATTCCCTCACGCTTGGTTGAAAGTAAGTGGTCAACCACAAACTTCTTATTGTCAAGTTCCTTTTTGTTATCCTCTGTCATCTGTTCAACTGTGTCCTGAACCTGTTCAGTTGTTTCCTGTGTTACTTCTGCGGTATTCTCAACCGCTGCATCTGCTTTCTTTTTTGCTGCCATGCTCTTTTACTCCTTATTTTGATAATTTTATTTCCCAACGCTTCTGATCTTCAATGTTGGAAAGATACCAAGCGTTAAGTTCTGATTTTTTTGCAATGAACATTTTGAACTGTTCAAAATCCTTGGGGTACAACAAAATTCCATACCCGCCTGATTCTCTGATTTTTTTGAGGTTGACCAACTGCAATAGTGACGGTTCACCGTTTGGTGCTTTGACTTCAATGCCAAGGAAACGCCCGTCTGAACAAACCAACAGGTCAGGAATACCTCTTTTTGTATAAGCAGCACCGCCCCAGTATTTCAGCAGCCACGCCCCGGTGTCCTTCAGGAACGCTTTGACCTTATTTTCAAAATTCTTTTCTGCCGCCATCAATCCACCATGTACTGATATGTTCTGTATAATCTCTGAACTGCCAGTTTTTCCCTTTCTGTCAATCGGTCAGATTCACGCAATTCTTTCAAAATCTGTGAATCTTCAAAAGTAAATCTGTCACCTTCTGTCAATGGTTTTTCTTCACGGTATGCACTCACTTCTTATTCACTCCCTTCCAACTGTTCATTGAACTGTGTCTGATAGTTCAATATTTTTTCTGTATAGTCGGTTGAATAGATGCCCTTTTCCCATAACCGGGCAGCACCATCTTCACCCATGTTGTACGCCATCAAGACCATATTGGTATCTTGATACCGTTCAAACAGTTTTCTAAGTACGAACACGCCCGCCCTGATGTTCTGATACGGGTCTGTAAAATCCGTAACACCAAGGGTATCTGTCAACCACTGATGATTGATCTGATTGATCTGCATATAACCGTAATCATTGGTTTTGCTGATGACCGCCGGGTCAAAACTGCTTTCATTCTGAATCAGTGCCATAACAAGGGTAAAATCAATGTTGTACCCGGTACAAAGGTAATATGTAAATTCCTGTTGTTCTTCCGGCATCTTGCAGTCAAGCGGTGTGAAATCTAAATCACCCGCACCCCAGTCAAGGGAAATTTCCTGTGTGAATGTTCTGTCATCATACGCCCCATATACAAGGGTTTCTGTATTATCCCGTTCAAGTGTGCGTTCTATTGATTTATCTCTGTCCTTGGCGGTTATATGAGTTTTCAGGGCATATACAGACACACCCCCAACAGCTAACCCAACACAAAAGGCAACACCAAGCAAGATCAAGACCCGCTTTGCCATTGCGGACTTTCTAAGGTTCTTTGAATAGTTCATGTTTCATCACCCCTTTCCGTGATTTTCAAATAAATGATTCCGGGAATCATCAGAATCGCACCAATGATATATTCTTTCAGGTGTGCAGTAAGTGGTTCATATATTCCCATTTCAACCGCATAGTCAGATGCACCGACTGCACCGATTATCAGGAATACACCGATAAATGCCATGATTCCAAATATCCAGTTAAGTATTTTTGAATAATTCATCTGTCAGTTCCTTCCCTTCTTTCAATGCTGCAAGGTTTCTTTCTTCAACCGTCCCCTTCACCAGTAAGTAATAGTAAAAGCACGGTTTGGCTTGTCCTATGCGGTGAATACGCTTTTTTGACTGTTCCCACATATCACATGACCCTTTGCCAAGTGGCAAGGTGAAATAAATAATCTTGTTTGCTTTCTGATAGTTACCCCCCATTGCCCCGGCTTGGTACTGTATAAATGTGATTGAATCATCTGCCTGATTGTATGCGGTCAAGTCCTTCTTTGACCCATTCACAACTGAATAGGGTCTATTTAGATCAGCAAGTTTTTTCTGCATTGCTTCAAGTTCTGCGGTAAAGTTGTAGAATATAATCAGCCTATCTTCTGTTGATTCAACCAAGTCCCGCAAACCTTCCAGTTTTTCTTTGTGCCACTGCCCGCACAACTGCCGTGCATATAGCATCTTGGTCAGGCTGTTGTCACCGACCAGTTCAACCCGTGGTGTCACATCCGTACCGTAATAATCTGAATCATCTTTGAACTTGCACATATTAAGGGTATCAAGCATGATGTAACTGTTTTTGATAAAATACTTGTATGCCTGTGTTACCTTAAAGAATATCTTCTGTTCAGTCTGTTCCGGCAGTTCAATCACATCAGCGGTTTTCATAAAGATACATCCATGATCTGCAAGTTTCTTTTTCAGGTGTTTCGTGTGTTTGTACCCAGTTATCACTTCATTCTTGTACCCATCACCGTTTTCAACCCATTCAGTCTGAACATATGATGACCAAAACGCCTTTTTTGTAATGTTCCACCCAAGCAACTGAACCTGTGACCACAACCTTTCATACTTTCCGGCTGTTGGTGTTCCTGATAATAAAATCACACTTTCCGGCTGCATTTTCAGAATGAACTTTGACCGTTGTGCTGTTTCATTGGTTATCAGTGAACTTTCATCAAGCATCAGTGTGAACCCTTTGAGTTTCAGCAACCAATCCCGCCGGAAAGCAGTTTCATAGTTGATAACGCCTATAATCTGAACATCCTTGTTGTATAATTCTTTGGTATCAACAAGTGTCCTGAAATTGATTGCTTCACTTTTCTTGGTCAGGTTCATCACACGGTCACTTGGGTAATATTCTTTGAAGTGCTGAATCCAGTCATCTATCTTGGATTTCTGACAGATGACCACATTCACCGCATTGTTCAGCAAATACATTTTTTCAGCACCTACAAAGGTCTTACCCAGTCCCATATCAAGATAATAAGCACAACGGTTGAACTGTTCAGTTCTGTTCAGTGCATCTTCCTGATGGGGCATAAAGTGCAGATCATTCATCTACCCTGACACCCGTACACTGGAAGAATATTTCAGCATCAAAGTTTGGTATTGCCTTGATGATTTCCTTTCTGCGGTCTGACAGGCTGCCCCACCACAACTGACCACATTCAGATTCATCAAGCACTTTGAGATAACCGCCTGTTGTTTCATAGGTTGGATGTGCTGCCTTTTCCGCATCAGTCATATCTTCTTCATATACCCATTCAACAACATCCTTTGGTATCTGATTCAGTAAATATCTTGCATCTGAACCCAACCATTCACTGTAAGTCATATCTGACGGTTTATTGAACAGCATGATCTTCTGTTCTTCTGTATTAAAGCAACCAGTATTAAAAGACGATTTGTTCCAGTCCCCGGTGTTGCAGTTCCCGGTGTTCCAGTCCCCGGTGTTGCAGTTCCCGGTGTTGCAGTTCCCGGTGTTCCTGTTCCCGGTGTTCCAGTTCCTGGTGTTCCTGTTCCCGGTGTTGCAGTTCCCGGTGTTCCAGTCCCCGGTGTTCCAGTCCCCGGTGTTGCAGTTCCCGGTGTTGCAGCGACCCGTGCAATTCTTTCCAATATTGACGATTCGCAACACTTCATCCCACGGGATTTCACGCACGATCTCCAATTTGTCAGTACATGACTTGTCACCGTCTGTTCTTACATCACCATAAGCAATGACTTCTGCAACCTTGTTTTCACTGTTGAAACTGTAATAATTGAAACAGTCGGCAGCAGTCTGACAGAAGTGCATACCATGACCGCAAACATCAAGTTCCCCTTCTTCCTCAAATTTTCCGGGGCAAGTGTACTGTTTAGTGTTACCATTAGGTGAACAAGTCCAATCAGGTCTGAACACTTTGAACCCATGCACTACATTCTGAACGGTATTGTTATTTTCCATTTTCCTATTCCTCACTTTCTAAAAATGCAACAGCCTTGTCATAGTTGCGTTCTATCATTTTAAGTTCATCTTTTCCACGTTCTTCTGAATCACATACTGAACGGTAAATTTCATCATTTCTTAGTGCTGTGACCTCATTGGTTATCAGATCAGTGATGACCTGTGGTTCAAGTGCATCCAGTTCCCAAGATTCATTGCCGTATTCATCAATATACTTTGATGCTCTACTGTCAGTGATCTTTGCCGGGTTAGGTGGTGGGTTATATGTACCAATCTGATTCATGGTCAGTGCTACACGCTTCACATACACATCAGCACCGAACATCTGCAAGCGTTCCTGAATATCCCTTGTCATATCAATACCGCTTGGGTCATGGTCACCTAAGTGAATAATCACCCTGTTATCACGGTAATCTTGACTAATGAAACGCTGTGCTGCTGACCACATTTCTGACTGTGAAGTGTAACCCCTACATGAAAAATATGGTGTGTCAAGTGGTCTGCAAGCCTGTCCCACAATATCAACTAAGGCATCCTTTTCAACCCACACTTCAACGTAGTTCGGTTGACCGTCCCACTTGTTCAGCAGATAACTGTATCTTGCAGATGCGATCACATCAGCCGGATTGTCCCAGTGACTATTGCTTCTAAGGTTGCGGGTTCTGTCTGTGATGCTATGCCAGTCAATCAACCCGGCAAGTCTACCGTCATTGATAAGATTTCCAATGTTCTTATAACTGCGTTCATTGTTGGGGATGTACCCACGGGCAACTAACTGATAATATGCCTGTCTAAGTGTCAGTTCATATCCCTGTGCCTGATATTCTTCAACCACCTGATTCACAAGCTTTATCAGTTCAAGGCTTTTCTGCTGAAACTTAATGCTTTTATACTCAATCTTTGGCATCAGATCACCCCTTCAATTTCTGCAAAACGCTTTGCATTGATGAAATATGACCAACGGTGTTCACTGGTATGAATCGCATACCCCCAAGGGAAAACGCCCTGTTGTAACCCAAGTGCTATTGTGTTGGTGTGTTTGTGCATCAACTTAGCAACTTCATGTACCGTCAAGGTTGGGATGCCATCTTCACACTTGGAAGGTTTGAATGTCACCGGGGTTTCTTCCTGTTCAAAATAGTCAGGGTTAAGTCCAAGTGATACTGCAATATCACTTTGAACCTGTTCTGACGGTGTGGTCTTGTCATTCAGGTACATACTGATTGACCCCTTACTTTTCCCGGTCAATCCAACAACCTGTGCCTGATTGATTCCTAACTGTTGCATAGCCTGTTTCAACTTTTCGCTGAATTTCATAATTTATCACCTATCCTTTCTTTATTGTGGATTGATAATCCACATTTTAGGTAAAAAAAATCTCCATAACTTCATCATCTGTCAAATGAAGAAGTTCTTTCAAGATCATTACCTCACTTGTTTTGAACTCTGTTTCATTGTTGAGTTTTTTCAAAAACGCCTGATAAGAAACCCCAACCTGTTTAGCAACGTAAACCAATTTGAAACCACAAGCATCAATTTTTTCTCTTAATAAATTACCTTTAATCATCTTATTTTTCACCTTCCTTTTCATCATCAGGGAACGCATTGTTGTTATACTGTTTCCTGATCGTTATTCTAACAACCCCTGATTCCAACTGTTCAAATGATGTTTCCTTGAACTTCTGCGGTTTGCCTTTTTTCAGGCTTTCTATGTACGCAAGGTATTCAAGTTTGGTTGGAAATTCAAGAATCTGCTCAATCCATGCTGCAACTATTTTCTTCACATAACCACCTTCTTTCTAACATGAACCACCGTCGGCACCATGAAATGCACCAACAGGATAATTCCAATCATTTGTGTATATGTCATCTGTGTTGAACTCACCAGTAAGTATTGAATGTATTGCTGCTTTATCCTTCCAACACACGCAAGACTGTGTATCACCGATAAATTCATCAAGATTCTTTTTGTTATCCAGTGTGAACCCAAGAACTTCTTCATCATGCCTTAGTGCAGCATAATCATCAGGGAAAAGTTCTTTTACTCCGGCAAATAACCGGGGTGTTGAAAATATACACATCATACAACTGCATCTGTTCCAACCTATCCTGTAACATGGGTGTGGGTTTATATGATGCCGTTTCAGCAGTTCCCACACATCCTTTTCAGAATAATCAATGCAGCACCGCCATTGATGAACAATTCTGTGTGCCTTGGCTTCTGCATTGGTGCGGTGTATTTCCATTTCATTGTACTTTGACCGTCCGGCAGATTCACCACGGCGTTCACCTGAAACAATCAAGATTTTCTTGTCACGTTTGGTTTCTTCAAGATTGGCTGTCACACTGTCCTGAACCGCTGCTTTTAAGTTACCACTACACCAACGCCCTGAATGTGTACCACCTTTTGCGGGGAATTTATGTCTTTTACCACCCAGTTCTTCAAGTTCACCAAGGCGGTCAAGATTACTGACAACCGTATCTGCAACACATATTTTCAGATATGCAGAACACCAACGCCGTGACAGATCACCAGTTTTTGCGGGGAACTTCATTCTATAACCATACTTTTTCAGAAGTTCTTCCATTTCCTCTGTTGCCTGTTCTTTCAGTTCTTTGCATTTCAGATAATTGCTTGAAAGTTTGCACTGCTTTACTTCACCAGTATCAGGGTCAATCCATTCAATGGGTTCTGATGCACCTATCCGATACAATTCACCAAAGAAACCATTCACCCTGTATGAAACCCTTAACTTGATACCCTCTGCATCTGCAAGTGCTTTTACATAGTTTTGGGTACATTTCCAGTCCATACGCCTTGAAGGATGCCCGCCGTCAATATCGTGATGCCAAAACTCTATTCTTTCTTTTGGTACACCAAGTTCAAGAAGTTTTAGGTAACAAGCAACTGAATCCTTACCGCCGGAAATCAAAACAACTATCAGATCATATTCTTCAAGTGGTAAAAGTTCCGGCAAATAGATTTTCTTGAAATGCTCTGAATCAGTTCTACCGTCAACCCTTGGTTTCAATTTGATGCCCTTGCCATATATCGGTGCATCAGGAACACCCAATTTTACAGGTGTTTCCTTGGTGCAATCCGCATCTTTTATGAAATCAATCATTGCCTTTATCCTTTCCCAGTTCCTTCAAAAAGTTGTCTATTGTCAGCACACCTTAGTACAATCAGGGGTGTCTTTCCTTTATCAGATTTCACATTAAAATCTGAAAACCTGTTACACATCATTGAACTTTTTGAACGGTGCTGTTCAAACCGCCGGGGTTTCACATTAAAACCGCCAAAACCTGTTGACCAACATACAATAGACAATTTTTTGAAAGAACTGAAATCCTATTCCTTGGTTCTTTTCCCCGGAACCGCTGCAACAGTTCTTTTTGAAATAGTCAGGAAGTCGGGGAACTTCCTGACCTGTGAAACAAAGTGCTGTGTCATCTCGTGCGGTTGATTCTTCCACTTAACGGTTTCTTGTTTTAGGGGTAAAGTGCCGATTGGTTCAGCCTGTCCGCTTTCTTCAAATAGTGCGGTACACTGTGCTTTCTTGCCCTACCGTTCCTGTTTTCTTCAACTACTTTGACGGGTCATGTTTATTCTTCACACGCTCTATCTGCTATCCGGCAGCCTGACCACCATGTCACTTGCGTGTAGCCCTATCGCTTCACCCGTGTCCTTCCTACTTGCTTTGTTTCTTGTGGATTGTTCGTCCACATTTCATACTATAAACCCCTGTGGATTAAATGTCAACTATTTTTTATAAAAAACTTAAAAAAAGTTGATTTTCAATCCCCAACATAGTAAAATTACATATAGAAAGGGGGTGACAGTTGTGGTAGATAAAAAGAAGGATTTTCTGAAAATTCTTGGTAATAACATAAAAAAATACCGGGACGATAAAGGACTTTCTCAAGAAGCACTTGCCAACCTTTGCGGGTGGAATACGGACAACGCACGGTCTACTATTTCAAAGATTGAAAAAGGGACTAACGATGTACCTACATCCAAGTTAAAGATCATAGCAGAAAAACTTGGTGTATCAGTTTGTGATCTAATGGATTGTTCAAATATTCAAGAACAGTCTGAATCTGTTGAACTGGTAAAACAAGTTTATGATGAAGAAACCAAATTTGTGATTTCTTCATTTATTAAACTGGATGCAGTTGACAGAATTAAAGTCATTGAACGAATTAACACATTACTGGATAATGAAAAATATTCTGTCAAAAAAGAATCATCAGGAAGTCAAACGGCATAATATGGGTTGACTTTTCCAAAAGGTAACTGTTGGTAACGGGTAACTGTTGTTTTTCTATACTCTATATTTTACTTTTTTATTTTTACATTAGAATTAGTACATAATCAAAATATAAGAAAATCAATTATCAACAGTTACTAACAGTTACCCTATTGATAATACTGCATTTTATAACAGATACTTAAACCGTTACCAACAGTTACAACGGTTACTGAATGAAAGGAAGGCAAAAAATGTTTGGAAAAAAGAAAGAATCAGGAATACCAGTAGGACATTATGAAGGAATTGAAGGGTTTGCGACTGATTACCCTTGCAGAATTGAAGTAAAAGGTGATGTGTTTGAGATCAGAAGAATCAAGCCTGAAACTACCGTCACACTTCCAATGAACAGAATCAAGTCATTTTCAGCAATGGAAGAAGAAAAGTTCATGTTAAAATATCACGGTCAGGCAAAAAACACATCAAAATTAAAAGGTGCAAAGAAGTATTACTTGGTTGTGGAATATGACAAAGGTATGCTTGCCTTTTGGGGAACAGCAATGGAATATGGAAAGTTTCTTGATTTACAGAATAAAGGTGTTGCAGCACCTTCACACATTGAATTATAACTGAACAAAAATGAACCCCAACCGTTGCAGCGGTCAGGGTTCTTATAACTCTATACCAAGGAATAGGATGATATAGGCTATGCAACCCCAATTATATCATCCATTCCTTGAAATTTCAATCAGGAAGGAATGATATACATGGGAAGAAGAAACCCAAACGGTTACGGATGTGTGACCAAATTGAAGGGTAACCGATCACGCCCGTGGCTTGCCAAGGTCACCATATATGACGAACAGGGACACGCAAAACAAACCCCTATCGGTTACGCTGAAACAGAAGAAAAAGCCAACATCCTATTGGCTGAATATAACAACAACCCTTGGGACATTGACAGGGAAAAGGTCACCTTGGTTGTACTCTATCAGCGTTGGTCTGAAATCAAATTACCAAAGTTAGGAAAATCAAATCAGCAGTCCTTGCGTTCAGCGTTCAAGCACTGTTCAAAATACTACGGTGTGAAGTACCGATCACTGAAATCTTATCAGATGCAAGACTGCATTGACAACTGCGGGTGCGGTTATTCAACACAATGGTCAATCAAGAATCTGTTCGGTCACCTTGACCGTTTTGCTTTTGAAATTGACCTGATAGATAAAATGTATTCACAAATTACCACCGCCCCACCAATACCTGATACCACCCGTGAACCGTTCACGCCTGAACAGATTGATTCACTGTGGAAAATAAAAGATGACCCTTGGGTCAATACCGTGTTGATCTACATATATACGGGGTTCAGATTACAGGAATTGTTGGGAATGAAAACTGAACAGGTGAACATCAAGGACTGGTATTTTGAAGGTGGAATCAAGACCGCTGCCGGAAAGTGTCGTATTGTTCCGATACATGAACGAATCAAACCATTTGTGAAAGCATTGGTTGATGAAGGGAACAAGTACCTGTTCACCTATCAGGGCAAAAAGTTCAGTCAGGCAAATTACTATAAGTGTTGGGGTGAAGTCATGGAAAAGATAGGTGCAGACAAGACACCGCATGAAGCACGGCACACCTTTGAAACCAATCTTGACAATGCCAAAGGCAACAGAAAATGTATTGATATGCTGATGGGTCATAAGTCAAAGGATGTGGGAAACAGGGTGTATAATCACAAGACTATTGAACAGTTACGGGAAACCGTTACCCTGTTAAAATAATATTTTTTACGCTGAACCAGTAACAAATTAGAAACAAAAAAGACGGGAAATGCCGTAAAATCAAGCATTTCCCGTCTTAAAAAATGTATTATATCATAAACGCAATAGTTTAATCGATTTAAGCTATCATCTTTGTTGTCATAAAAAGTATTTGTCATTTTTTCAAAAATCTTTTCTGTAATTTCAATATTGTAATAATATCTAGATAAATCAAGCATAGTTAATATAACACTTTTATTATCTTCATCATTATTATTCACAACATCATCAGCCTTTTTCAATCCTTGATTTCGCCAACTCTCATATTGGTTAAAATATGGTTTAAACAAATTAGGAGATGCTGTAGTTGTTTGATCATTAAAAATCAACTTTTCATTCAGACGATTTCCATAGCAATTTTTATCCAGCTCTTTATCCATTCCATACCCAATTGTTAATATCCAAAGAATTCCTATTATATGTCCTTCTACACACATATCTATAAAATTGTTATATTTTTCTATTGTCACATCTGTTCCGCTTATATTTGAAATTACAATCGGTTCATCCTCGATCACATTGTCACTCTTAGTTTTTATCTCCTTTGGAAATGTCAAAACATTTATTGTTTCTAATATATTTTTTTTAAATGCTTTCCATTTTATTTCATCATTAAGAGCTGCATATATGTTTTCTATCTTTTTATCTATATCTCCTCTTTCAAACTCCACAATCCTCATTCTTAAAAAAGGAACTGTTTTATCTAAATATACACTACCTTTCAGCTTTCTATATGCCTCTTCAATAAATTGTTTATCCATATTTGTACCCTCATATTTTTTGAATATTTTCTCATACAATGTACTCACATACATCATAAGTCTATAGTACCACTTTTTTAATAAAAGTAAACATTCTTTATGTCAATATAATTATAATAGTATAATAATCACTAATATCAAATTATCAAAAGGAGATTCTACTATGAATAACTTACAAACACACATAAGCAGCTATTTAGAATACTGTCTGGCTCAAAAAAGGCTTGATGAAAAGACTATAAAAGCCTACAGAATTGATCTTATTCAATTTTATAATGAAATATCAATATCAGACCCTTGTAAGATTGCATCCTATGATTTAGAAAAATATATAGAAAAAATGCATCTAAAATACAAGCCGAAATCTGTCAGGCGGAAAATTGCATCAATTAAAGCTTTTTTTCATTATTTAGAATACAAAAACATAATACTGCAAAATCCATTTAATAAAATACAAATTCATTTTCGAGAACCGGTAATCCTCCCCAAAACAATCCCTCTCTATATAGTGGAAAAATTCTTATTTACTATATATAAACAACGTTCTGCCGCCAAAACTAATTATCAAAAAAGAAATGCCTTACGCGATGCTGCTATTGTTGAGCTGCTATTCTCCACAGGAATACGAATCTCAGAACTATGTAATCTTAAAATCAGTGATGTAAACCTAATTGATGGTGTCATCTTAATATACGGAAAAGGAAGCAAAGAAAGAATTCTGCAAATTGGAAATAGTTCCGTACTTAATATTTTGAAAGAATATAAAAACGACTTCTACAATGAAATCGTACAGTGTAATCACTTTTTTTCCAGTCAATCCGGAAAACCATTATCAGATCAGTCTGTTCGTCGAATGATAAATAAATATGCCTCTCTCTCATCTATTGATTTACATATAACACCTCATATGTTCAGACACACTTTCGCCACAAGCCTTCTAGAAGCTGATGTTGATATTCGGTATATTCAGGAAATGCTTGGGCATAGTTCAATTAATATCACTCAAATCTATACTCATGTAGCAGTCTCAAAGCAAAAAGATATTCTAATAAACAAACATCCTAGAAAAGATTTTCATTTTTAATTATTATACAATCCATCACTAAGTTGGTGGATTGTAATTGATGGATAATAGATGATTATCTATTAATTAGTATAAAATTTGCTATATTATAAGGAACAAAAGATGAATGCTTCTGGATTATTTGACTTTAGATTTGTAGATAGAAATGAAGAACAAAAATCATTAAATAATTTTTTTCAAAATGTAACAAAGCAAACACTTTGGATTAAAGGTAACAGTGGTTTTGGGAAAACTACTTTTTTTAACTTTGTTTATAATAGTTGGGAAAACTATTGTTTATGTTATATAAATATAAAAAATGATAGTACAGCATCTGATATTTTGAAATCATTTATTCTGGAATTACAAAAATATAGTGATATTGATTTTTTATCTATGGTAAAAAAAGAATATAAAAAATTTTACAATACTTTTTATAAAAATAGCAAAGAAATTACAAATGATTTATTTCCCAATATTAGTAATATGGTATCAACTATTTTAGATGTTACCTATACAGCTATTACATTATCTGATAAACAGGTAAATTCAGAAGATACACTGGTACAATATATTCGTTCTATTCTTAGTAATAAAAAACTATGTATATGCATTGATAACTTTTCCAGATGTGATTTAGAAACTGCAGAACATTTTTTTAATATATTTAAACATTTTTATGATAATGCGAATTTTAAAAGTTGTATTATTACAACTTCTGAAGATATTAGCGAAAACTTACAGCGAGCAATCTTTTCTAATTTGCCATACAAAGAAATAAAAATTAATAATTTCGATAATTATATATATTTTACTGAAATATTAGATCCTATTTTTGACTTGAAAAATTTTGAAGCGTCTGATATAGAGTATCTTTATAAGAAATGCAATGGAAGTCCAAAGATTCTTTCTACTGTAATTTCAAAATTATTGGAAAAAGATGGTATTACAATTAGAAATAATATAAAAGCTAATATAGATAAGAAAATGCTATTTTCAATTTTACAATCTGAATATATTCAATTTGATGCAAGTGATTTTACTACAGCTCAAAAATGGATTATTTTTTCATATTTATGCTTAAATGAAAAAACAGATGTGCAAATGTTGGAGGATTTAGGCTTATTTATAGCATCAAAAATATATTTGCTGAAAACATATAATAAAATTACCTTTTATAAAGAACTACAAAACTTAATTGATAATAAAATTTTGTTGTATAACTCTGATAATACTATTTCTCCAATTCATGATATTGATTATAGGGATTTAGAGAACATCTTCGAAAACTCACCTTTTAGACCTATGTTTTCACAATATGCATATGAGTTTTTAAATGGAAAAAAGACTATTTTGGAAAAACAAAAATTACTCTGTAAACTTGCTCGTAATGCAGAAATTGTAGGTTGGGAACATCTCAATTTTCGTTATGGAAAAATGTTAGCACGAAACAAACAATATTATGATGCACAAAAGGTTTTTTCTTGTTTAAGTGCTTCGTTTAATAAATTAAATATTATGAATGTAATTTTTATTGCAATAAACTCTTATCGAACAGGAGAGTATAACCTTGCAATAGAAGAATTTAATACCATAGATTGGAATGAGTTACAATATAATAAAGTTAAATTTTATTATCTTTTTTATATTGGAAAAAGTTATAATAATATAGGAAGAACTAAACAAGCAGCAGAAACATTGGAAGAGGCACTAAAATATGTTGAAACAAATAGTCGTGAATACGTGCAAACTCTGAATGTATTGCATATGTACTATTTTGAGATAAATGATACAGTAGACAAATCAAAAAAATATTTTAATATAATAAAGAATGAGTATCGAGAAATGTTTCCAGATATTTGGGCAAATACTATGAGAGGTTGTCACAATTTTTTGAAATTTGATGATGCCATAAATGTATTGTGTGAAGCAGAAAGACTATTAAATGATGAGTTAGAAATTGCATATATAAAGACAACAAAAGGATTTCTTTATGCAAAAAATGATCAACTGTCTGATGCAAAGGAAATTTTTTATGAATCTTCCAGAACCATAAAAAAGCTTCGGCTTCATGAGTATTCATACGCTGCGAATAATTATGCAATCTGTTGCATGTTAGAGCAGAATTACCAAGAAGCAATAGAAGTACTTCAGGAGGCACTTCTATGGAATCGAACTGAGTATGGCAATATTGTATTACAAAATCATTTAATGGTGTGTACACTCTATTTGCATCAAGAGCAAGAAACAGAAAGATACTATAGTTTTTTAAAAAATTACGTGGAAAAATATTCTCAAATTGATACTATAATGAAAAGAAAATTATATATTAATCTTGCCATTGTAAGCAATGAACTTAATTTAGAAATTGATAAAAATAGTTATTTGAAACAATGTGAATCCTTAGTCAAGGGCACTTCTAGTGAATGGCGTTACTATTACTTATTGAATAATAACTCGAATAATAATCCGATACCACGCCCCAAGGAACAATGTTCAAATACATTGTACTTCGAACCTTGGTTTTTAGTGTACGCGCATGATTAATTCATGTTAATCGATCAAGAACAGTAGTTAAATAATATTGAACCATTTTAGAAAATAGAATATTGTTTTTTTGTGCAATAAATCCAATTTCACTTGTGCTACTGAAACGTGGTGCGGAGTTTATTTCAATAAAATCAAATTCTTGTTTTGAAACATTCACACGATAATCAATACGGCATATATCATGAACACCTAATGTTTGGGCTATTAAAATTGATTGCCTTTTAATAGCCTCAACTAAATTAGTTGGAATATATTCATCATCTATAAACAAAGTTCTAAGTTTATTTTGTTTTTCGTTAATACCATAAATTGCATAAGAAGATTCATCAAATAATTTAGCGGTAACAATGCTATTTATATAATATGAAGCATTATTTCCAATCAAATAATTTGTTACATCAATACCTTCAACATATTCTTCTATGATAATTTCTTGAAAGTCCATGAGCAATTTGTTACATTTTTTGATTACTTCATCAATTGTATGGCAAACACAGTCATTCGAAATACCCAAAGATGAGCCTTCACAATTTGGTTTTACAAATAAAGGATATTTCCATTTTCTTAATTGAGCACAATTAAGTGGAAAATCATGATTTACAATACAAGATTTAGGCATTCTGATTCCTAAGTTTAGTAATGCTTTTTTACAAAAGTGCTTATTATTCATTAATGCAGATGGGAACACACCTGAACCACTATATGGAACATTTAATATCTCTAATAATGCAGGAGCCTGTATACGGCTATAATCCTCATCCATTCCATCTGAAAAATTTAAAAAAATACTATCATCAAAGCTTTGATTTGTATCAATTGCGTGAATCAATTCAGGAATACCTCCGAAATAATCACAATTGTATCCCAAGGATTTGATTGCATCCATTATTTCCGTTATATTTTTTTGGCTCGGATGATCATTATACATTTTATTTGTATTAGCTCGGGAATAATCAACAAAATTTTCGCGATAATCACATATAATCAAAAATTTCATAAAAAACCTTTCGTAATTAGTTTGTTAAAAAAGAAAATAGTACGTAACATGAAAGATAATCATCTATTATCCATCAATTCTATTGATTTCAAGTATTATTATACCACATTTTATAATAACAAAAACTTATTAATCATTTGCATAATTTATTACTTTTTATAGGTTTTTGTTGTTTCTCATCAAACATTTTAGTCACCCAATATTCCTTCACTTGACTTTTAACAGTGAGCCTTTCTTCTTGAAGTACGATTTTACGAATAAAAAAGATACAGCTAAAGTATAGGTATATTTTGCCATTGAATATTTACTTTCTATAATATAAAATAATATATTAGATTGTTAAAATTCATGTTTAAAATTGTCTGTTTGGCTAGGAGAAAAAATGAATAACAAAGAAATGACACTTAATAGTGAAAGATGGAATTATATTGACTTAATGGAGTTTTTCGCATTATTCTTCGTAATAATGTATCATGCCACTCTTTATAACTATAATTTTCTTTCAGATAACAAAACTATTTATTATATCAGATATTTTACGAGAGCAATTATGTCAACTTGTGTTCCTCTTTTCTTTTTCTGTAATGGCTATCTTTTATTTAACAGGCCTTTTGATTTGCAAAAGCACATTATTAAAACCATTAAAATCATTTTGCTTACAGCTCTATGGGGCATTATAGGATTAATTATTTTTTCAGTTTATACACATACATCTTTAAATCTGCATGATTTTATATATAATTTGATTACTCTCAATCCACTCGGATGGATAAATCACTTATGGTTTATGGGTATTCTTGTTTTGTTATATATATTTGCACCACTACTTGTGAAAATATTCAAATCCAGTGTGAGAAATTTTAAAATTCTTTTGTTCATATTTTTTATTATAGGATTTGGTATCAAAGCTGTTGGATATACCGTATATGCTATTGGTATTGCAAATAATCAGAACATGCCTGAAATTATGCAGTTTGCTGAACATAATATTTTCAGAATGACACAGTTTTATGCATTCCCATATTTTACATTAGGTGGAATAGTATTTCATTGTAAAAACGCTATTTTAAAGATTAAACCATTATATAGAAACCTTGTTTCTGTGTTACTTATTATCGCAAATTGTTGTATGCTTTATTTAATGGCTGTTTTCTTTACAAATCATACTGCTACTGCCGAACCATGGGATATAGTCTGGTGTGGATATGACACTGTTTTTACTTTACTGAATGTATGCTGCATATTTGTATTATCACTAAATTACAATCATAAATTTAAACTTATAAAGAATATTTCCATAAATACATTAGGCATTTTCTTTATACATAATATTGTTATAAGGATCACAATTGATAAATTTGTTTGTCATGCATTTTTTCAAACTTTAATAGGAAATATTATTTACGTGTTGTTTGTCATGCTGCTTAGTTTGGTAATAGTATTTTTATTAGGTAAGATACCCATTTTAAGAAAGACCATTTCTTTAAGATAAAATTAAAGCCCTGTGCAATAATGATATGTACCCATAATCCTGGACACATATTTATGAACTAGGCTGAACACATGGATGCCACCCTGTATTGTACAGGCGGCATCCATTTTGTTTTTGCCTGAATTCTTTTGTTATTATAATAATCTATATATTCTGCAACCGCTTGTGAAAATTCTTCGAAAGAAGAATAGTTTTTTTCATAGCCATAATACATTTCATTTTTTAATCGTCCAAAGAATGTCTCCATAATACAATTATCATAACAATTACCTTTTCGTGACATGGATTGTATAATGCCATGTTCCTGTAAAGCATTTCTAAAATAAGCATGTTGATACTGCCAGCCTTGATCTGAATGAAATATCAATCCTTCAACTGAAGGAAATTTTTCAAATGCTTTATTCAGCATTCTTTTTATCTGTTCAAGATTAGGACTCATGGATAAATCATATGAGATGATTTCATTTGTATTCATATCTAGCACTGGAGAAATATAACACTTTCCCCATGAAAAATTGAACTGTGATACATCTGTGATCCATTTTTGTAAAGGCAAAGTTGTACTGAAATCCCTGTCTATTATGTTGTCAGCAATCTTACCAACTTCACCCTTATAAGAATGATATTTCTCCTTTGGCCTTTTTCCGGCTAGACCTGCTTCATGCATAAGACGCTGAACTCTTTTATGGTTCACCTGATACCCGCGATTAATAAGTTCCTGGTGAACCCGTCTTACACCATACCTGCGCTTGTTCTCAACAAAAACACTTTTTATTTCTTCTAGTATTTCTTGATTGCGTTCGGCAATAACATCGTTTCTGCTAATCTCAAAATAGTAAGTAGATCTAGCCATGTGCATTGCTTTAAGGAGATATTTTAATTGGTATCCGTTTTCTCTGAGTTTTTTGATGATTGCTGCTTTTTCGCCTTGAGTTGCGCAGCCCATTTTTCTTGCCTCAAGGCGATCCGTTTTTTTATTACTTCGTTCTCGACTTTGATATATTCGTTTTCAGCTCTCAAGCGTATCAGTTCTTCTCGTTCTGATTCTGTTAAAGGTAATGGATTTGTTGACTTCTTCATTCTTGATTCCTTTGTTGGACGTCCTTTTTTACTTTCTACTAATCCATTATATCCTTGTGATTTATATTTGTATACCCATTGATAAAGCATTCCTGAGTTAATACCTGCTTCTATGGCAACTTTCCTCTTTGGTATGCCTGCAATAACTTTTAAAACCAGTTCAAGTTTTTCTTCCGGTGTCCACACTTTATTGAACACCTTATGTTTTAAAACTTCTGGACCATGTAAATCAACCAATCCAGACCATTCTCGTATATGTCTTTTGAGAGTATCTGGATTCGCACCCTCTGGGATATCTGGATACGAACCTGAATGATACAATTCAACACACATCAGTTTAAACTCATAACTATAACGCATAAAAAAAACCTCCTTACTGGTTGTCCAGTAAAGAGGGTACATATCATAATAACGTGGGGTATTTTTGAGTATTTTTTATTTAAAAGTTAAAAATCTTTCATTTAATATTTTGCGCAAAAATCCCACAAAATAAAACTCAGTGTCTTTAAGAGAATAATTATTATCATACACATAATCGTAATGATATAATTCAACATCATCATCTGAGGAATTACCATATGTCTTTTCATCTTTATTACGTCTTATCAATAGTGTAACTATATTTGCCGCGTCAATCTTGTCTTTAAAATGATCAATCTCGGACCCTTCTCTTATATGTACGAACATAATTTCATAATCATTTTCCAAAAACTCTCTATGCTTTCTAAGTAAATATTCTGTTGATATATCACTATATTCACAAGCCATTTTTTTTAAATCCGATAGAAATTTTCTATCCTTGAGTTGCTTTGTTCCTTTCCATCCTAATATATATGCTGCTTCCTTTATTGGATCAACAGAAGAAACATTCATGGTTTTATAATATTTAGATGCAAAATCACATAAAGTATCTTTACCAACCCCTCCTGCTCCATTAATAACAATTATACATTTCATAATTTAACCTATTGGCTCTACTTTCTATAATACTTTGGATATTCCGGATACGTAAAACCACAAATACCCTCAAAATCATAAATCGTTGACATTCCTATGCTTGACAACGTATTTTTTAAATTATTTTCATCGCAAAAAAAAGGCAATTCTTTATAATCAACCAAAAATATACGAACCTTATCAGCATGTAAAAATGCTGCTGCCATTAGCTGATCATGACCTCTATAAATATAATAATGCTCTTCAAATAAAAAAGTTATTATTTCTGTATCAGTTCCATCCGCCTTAATTTCAAATTCTATATGTTTTATTGTTTCCGGATCAATAAAAGCCAATGATTCTGTTGGATACAATTCATTAATTCCTACCATCCGAACATCTAAAATATTCATAATTAATCCTTTCGCTACTATTACTATTTTATAGTTTTTAGAAAATCCTATTTATAAATTTTGCTTTAACGCCTCTAATATCAGCATCAGTATATTTTCCTGATTTTTGCATGTCCTCAATCAGTAAGCTTTCTTCGCTAATATCAGTATTATATTGTATATACAAATCTAATTCTCCAATATTTCTTTCGTTTCCTTTAATATACTGAATAATAGATTCATTACATTCATTTAATAATATATTTGCTGCTCTAAATGCCTGAATCGCAGTGCGCCTAACCCATGGATGATAATCTTGTAATCCCCATTTTAGTTCATTTGAGTATTCTCTTAAGAGCTCAGATTCTGTTATAAAATAATCAAATATAGCCATCCTATATTCTATTTGTGGGAAGTATTCAGCAAACAACAACTCTCTTCTAATGTCCGATTTTAAATTGCTTTCAAAATACAATTTACAATTTACCGATTTGTATCCTCTCCAATTTCCATATAAAGATGAAAGAATAAACTTAGCCTTACTATTTATGGGCAATCGTCCTCTTTCATTCTTTTTGCTAAGTTGACAGTACAATTGGGAATTAGTATATTTTTCAAAGTTGTCAAAAGTCTGACTCCAATTATCGCACAAGATTTCTTTCTTGCGTAATTCTCTTTTAAATCCATCAAAAGAACAACCATGATTACTTGCCGTTTTATATACTTCTTGTATCCCCCAACTATTTTCCATTAATGAAGTATCTAAAAAAACATGATAATCATACTCTAAATTATCCGATGCATAAAGATTCGCCAACCACACTGCATCTATTTTTTTAATTACTTTTTTTGAAACTAATTCTACTATTTTTTTATAAATTTCTTTATTACTCTTTATATCATATCTTGCACCAATTATACCAACACATTGTTCCTGCCATAATTCTGACTCAATCAGCTCATAAACAAGATTAAGTCTATGTGTTTCATCTTCTAAAAGAGAGATTGTACTGCCAACAGCCCTCCTTACCAACCAATTTACTTCAACCGGAAACACTGAATGTACATTTGAGCAATGAAAATATTCTTCAAATATATCTACTTCCATTGGTTCAGGAATATCACTAATTGCATACCAAAGTGCCTCTCTATATTTATCATCCCCGTTTTGCAACTGTAATAAAAATTTTTCTTTCAAATTATAATATCTAGATTCAATATTCACAGCTTTTTTCAGATAAATTTCCCCTGTTTTTCCTGCCGCAGTATTAATCTGTGATTTATTATATCGCTCTTGAATATATTTTTGCAGACTCCTCAATGTAAAGTCTTCATTATGTGTTTTTATATCTTTAATCCCATCGATTATAGCATGTGCAAACCCACTATTCTCCCCTTTATATGTTGCCATGTTTCTATTAGATGTAGCCGAAATTACTGATATCTGATGATCACCAACTATTGACGTAGCCGACTTAAGTCCCTCCCCGGAATAACAACAGTCTAAAATCAGAACAATATTGCAACGTATACTATCCAGCAAAGGAACAACATCATATATTAAAGAAACATAGCCACACATAATCTTTTCATTATAGTCAGAAAAAAGTAACGAAAAGTCTGTATCATTTCCATATTGTCTTATATTATCTGCATGACCACTGAAATATAACACCATTATATCTTGATCTTCAATAATTGAAAATTTTAAGCTCCCCAGTATATTAATAAACTCAGTAGCAGTAATGTCCTTTAAACAAATACTTGTATGATTTATAAAATCATCACCCATTATATTTCTAAATGCATCAAACACTCCTTCAGCATCATGACCAGCACACGAAATATCATCAAGCTCTTTAGCACACGGATATTGACCTATTCCAATTGAAACGATTGAAAGCACGATATTCTCCTTTACTCTATTGTAACCTCTATTTCAATATTAATATCTCCATTTGATTTCACTATAATCTTACTGTCCTCTACAGAAATCTGAATTAAATTTGCTTCCTTTTTCGTAAATATCTTTTTAACTGCCCTTGACACAATAGCTGCTATAACATTCACAGCAAGACCTTGAACTACACCAATCGCAAAATCAATAGCAACTGCTGTAGTAATTATCCCCTTCGTATTAGGAATACTCTCTTCATATTTCTCTATTTTAAATTCATCTTTACCATATGGCTCAATAATAGTACTAGCAATTTCATTAATCAATAATGATGAATCTGCATTATGTATATCTGAATTTATTTTAATATACTTCATTTATATCTCCTTTATCATAGGTATTTTTTGTAAGCTATTGCTTATATATTCTTTAATTGTATCTAAACTATCCAGGCTTAATAATAGAGAATATTTGTAATCCAAACCTGAAGATAACTGACAAATATATCCATCATTCTGTAAAACCCAATATGTAGAATACATTTCATTTTCCCTTGTTATAACTTCAATATCCTTTTTTAAAAAAGTCTTACATTTCGCCACAAAAATGTTAAATTCACCTTTTTTAACTGCATAATCATCAAATTCACTCTTTTTATTTAACGGATGAGGCTCTATTAAACACCATTCTCTAGGCAAAATATCATGTATTAGTGCCACAAATTCCTCTATAATATCTGTAGATAATATTTTCTGATTTATAACTGTATTAATTCGTATAATATCACACTTTTTTCTTTTTAAATCTGAACATAACTCAAGAGCTTTACTCATTGTATTATTATATGTCGAATAAAAATCACAAATATGGTTATTACTTCCATCCAGTGAAATAATTATTCTGCTAAATTTTTCCCAATTATTAACTAACCACTTGTAATTTTCACTAAAACCAATCCCTCTTGTCGTAATAGTGACATAAAATCCTTGTCTAATACACTCATTTACCAAGATTGACAAGTCCTTATATAATAGTGGCTCCCCTCCAGAAATATCTATTTTTTGTACCCCTAAAAGTTTCATACATAATAAATATTCCCTAACTTTAGAAATAGGCATATCTTCTAAAGTCTCTTTTTTTATACCTGCAAAACACGTTTTACAATTCAAATAACATTTATCTGTAATATGCCACACAATTTGTGGCAAAATCGAATCTTCCATTGAGTCTTCAAATACATTGAAATCAGAGTTATATTTTTTCTTCATAAGTAATTTCCAAAACGATTATTTATCCTTTTTACATAATCTATGTTACAATATAACAGAAAAACATATAATTGTAAAGCAGCCAAACAGATGCCTAAACTAAATGCTTAGGTGCATCAATTACTGCATATCTTGCAATTTTATCCCTTTCTTCTTTACGAATTTTTTCAGCAAACTCTGTAATCTTATTACATATCCACATATAAGCAGTAGTTCCATCCGTATAATCAGCTTCCGCATACATATTAATTCGCCCATCAGCACGCATTTGTTCAACCTGTTTCATCGCCTTCATATTTCCTTTCGGGTAAATTGCAAATGTCGCTCCACCATTTTTATTCACAAGTGAAAATGCAGGAATATCACTTGGTCCGTCAGCAACGTACAACATATTGGTAAAATGAACTCTTCTGTAGTCCTCCGGAATTTTTGTATTAACCTGTACCCCTTCACGTCCATCTTCACTATGTACGCCCTTATTTATTTCAAATAAAGCTCTTGTTTTACTTGTATTATCAATTGTATATCCCACTTCTGAAATACATACATCCCCATCATTATCTTTTCCCTCAATAAGTTCACATCCCCATACATGTTCTACAAAAGGCATGATGGATGAGCCTTTTATTATTTGAGTGAAACCAGTACTCACAATATAATGTTCCACTTTAATATCATATTCTTTGTATACTTTATTTTCCTCGATTAGTTTCTTCGTTTTTTCAAAAATTTCTGGAATTCCATCATAAAATTTTAATTCACTTCCAAATTTATACAATTTTTCATTATTTAATCCCTTAAATGTTCCATTTTTCGCATATTTTATAAATTGATTTAAATAAATTGTATCAGGATTAACCAAAACATCCTGCTCTTTTTTATATTTTTGCGGTAAACTGTTAACCTCATTCCAAAACTCCTTAGAATCAATTTTATATTCCTCAAAAATAGGATCCTGCATGTATCCATCTACAAGGGTCTTATCAAAATCCCATACTACTGCAATAATATTAGCCATAGAAATCCTCCCATATTAACGGTATATAATATTGTACAAAATTTTTCTTAATCAAAAGTATAATCAGGTATTCAATTTAAATGTCAAATCAATAAAAAAGCCAATTCTCTAAGTATAGAATGTGAACAAACCTCTGGCTTAGCCGGCGGTTGGACAAGGTAAGAAATCATAAACACTACCTCAGGAATTCAGCTTAGTTAAAGCGTTAAATTCTGCGGTGGTTTTAATTATGCAGTCTTTTTAATTTCTATATCCATAATACCAATACCAATATAGCGCGTTCACCAGATTTTTTAATTCAGCAGATGAATTTCCACTATTAATGACCTTCTGTGAATAGCTGAACGGACCATAGTCCAGCTCGAAAATACAGGCCTTATTCTTTCCGGTGACTTTGCATGCAAAAATACTATTCAGGTTGCGTGTCATTATTCCGTTTATATCTACACAATACACCCCATCTGAAGCCTTTTTAGGTGTCAGACTGACTTCATTGCCATCTGCATTAACATAGCTGAACTTGTAATTGTTTATATCACAGCCTTCGTTCACCATAAAATAATGTCTTACTGTCATCTCAGACTTACATATCAGAGAGCTTCCGTAATATGTCAGTCCATTACTCTGACTATTTGCACTATCTGTTTTAATAACAGCCTTATATGCAGCAAAATCAGCTGCTGCGACAATTTTATCGGTATCGCTTAAAATAGCGTTTGCCGGCTTGCCTGTGTTATATTTAAAGAAGCTCTGCGCTGCCGTTCCATAGTTTAAGAGTGCCTTCACCAGCTTAATGGTTTCTTCCGGATACTCGTTTGATTTTGACAGGAGCTCGGTGGCATATTCTTTTACACTGTAAGTGTATTCATTTCCACTATTACCATCCACCACCATTTTGGCTTTAACAGTATCTGACATCTGTGCAGCATTTAGTGGACATGCAAACTTATATATAACCTTTCCGTTTTTCTCAACAGGGATTGCATCGTTTACGCTGACCTTATATGGCTGGCTATTATTCACCGTAAACTCCATATATGCGTTGCTGTTTGATTTGATACTTTCAGGAAGCTCCATATAGTAGTTCATATCAATATTATCTTTTAAAGTAAGGCTTCTGCCAACAAGCTTCTCAGAATCTTTTTCTACATTATTGGCGGTAAATGCTTTAATACAGAAATTACCATACACATTCTGATAATTCCAATTGCGGGAATATGCCAACCCTGTACCATAGAAATAATAGCTTGCCGTATTATCACTTGACACATGATTCTCCCACACCATTTCATTATTATAATTTACATCACCGGTCATCGCTGCCTCAATGTCAATGGCAGGTGTATCAGTAGTCACTACAACCGAATAGCTTGTCCCAGGCTTCAGATTAACCCCTGCTTTAAGTGGAATGGTATATACTCCGGCATAGGTTGTCTGCCCTGTAGTGGTAGCAGTCTCCTGCTTTGTTCCGCTGGTTGGCTTTGTCTTATCTTTTAAATCTGTATATATCTCTATTGTATAATTAACATTTGTTTTAGATGTAATAGACAGGGAAACTGCTTTTAAGTCCTCAGAAGATACTCCCTGTTTTGCCTGAGTAGTAAAAACATTGGCCAATTTTCTGTAACCGCTTTGATGGGCTACATTTAATCCTCCATCAACCTGATAATTGTTATCATATCCATCATTAGCAGAAAAATCAAACACCCAAGCCGTATCGGATAAAGAAAACGTTTCATATGACATCCAGAAATAACTCTGATTATAATATGAACCGGTTCCGTCTCCCCAACTATTACGAATAAGCCATGCACCATCTTTTTCAGGTTTAACACCATCTCTGAAATTATCTTTAGAATAGTTATCATCCCATCCAACAACCATTACCGCATGACCTGCTCTGTTATTTGTTTTATCATTATAACTGTTATTTATGTAATGATATCCGTTATCATTATGACTATACATAATTCCCACTGCACCATATTTTTTTATGGCTTTTTTCACATCTGATGCATTTTCCTTGATATTAATCATGTATGTATTTTCCAGATGTGCCTTATCCTTTGAATATGCATATTCATCAGATAAACCTGTATTAAGAAAAGTATCAATAGTGCTTGCTGTATATCCGTTGCTTGCCACCTTACTATATGGTACATCACTCTCGCTTACCGGACCACACCACTGTCCCATTCTGCGTGCCGCCATCAAATAGTTGCCACCACGATTGAGATAACCATACTGAACACTTGTATTATTCATATAGTACTTTGCATAGTCCCCCACTGTTCCACCAAGCGGATCTAACAGCGAATTATATGCATAATACGCCAGATGCAGTTCACTAAGATCTATATTTTTATCAAACGCACCATCATTAATCAAGTCAAACTCTGCAAGACCTATTGACGAAAATGTCCAGCATGTGCCAAGAGGATTTTGATTACGAACAGACGGATATTTCGCCTTGATATCGCTGACTCCATTTGCCGGATACTTGCTCTCTATAGTTTCATCTGCAGAATATCCCCAATCATCAGAATACGGCACCGACTCATCCGGTTCATACACCGGTGTATTATAATCCAAATCACTCAGAATATATCCACTTGTAATGCTATTTTCTACAATTGGCTGTTGTTCTGCTTCAACGCCTTGCCCTGCTGACACCGGTTCTGCTGCGACCGGAACAGCCGCACCTAATATCATAGCCGCACTTAACACCAATGATAAAAACTTTTTTGTCTTCATTCGACTTCCTCCATTAAAATAATCTGCTACACTTATATCTAGTATAGCGGATTACCATGTAAAATACAATTACAATGTATCGTTCTCCATTGTATTAACTCCTCTTACGTTTCTTCTTCAAATATAGGTAAAACCACAACTGGTATCCCATACGCTTCTATTACTTTTTAACCGTCTTTCTAAGTGGTGCCAGAAAGCAACTACCCAAAAATTTTACGGTCTATAACCACCATTATATGCATAGGTTAATACCACGTCACATTAGTCAACCGGTATAATTGGAAGCTCTATCACTCCGTTATCAGATTTCGGTTCATTATTATTACTCATTCCTGAATTGTCATTATCTGAATCATTATTATTATCGGTGGTTTTTGATGAGCTCTTTGTATCTTTCAAGCTTTTACCCGTTTCTTTTGTAGTTGTTGAACTTTTATCAGAATTCTTCGTATCACCAGATTTGTCCTTATCATCGACTACTGTTGCTTTGTCTTTTGAGAAATCTGATGAATTCTTATCCACATTACTAGTCTCTGTATTTTCTGTATCCAATATCATCTCTGTAGCTGATACTGTCTCTGTGGCTATTTCTGAGCTTGTCTTATTTTCAAGCTCCATATTCTTTGCAGACAGTGCTGCAACTGTAATTGCTATGCCAAAAATCAATATCACTATTGTGCTAACCATTTTTTTGTTAAACTTAAATTTCATTTTCTATATCCTTTTTATGTAATTCAATTTTTATGAAAGCTCAGCCTTCTCTTAATATATCACAGAAGGTTTTTATTAATATCCTCACCAGGACAAAATGAGAGCTGAATCTGGACAAGTTAAGAAATCATAAACAATAATAGAAAAATAGGATTAATCCGTCTTATAGCTGATCAATCCTTTTTTTCTTATATTACTAACGCACTATACCATTTATATCATTTTGTTAATGTTGTCCCGCTCACATTAACATATCCACTATATATTGCTGAATTACCATCAAAATTGAATGACTTTATACGGAATTTGTAGTTTGTTCCTGATGATAACTTTTCTACTCTATATGTTGTAGTATTTTTATCAGCAATTCTTGCTATTCGTATCCATTTTCCATCCTTGTACTGCTCAATAATATATCCTGCTGCACTTTCATTCTTAGTCCAATTAATTCTTAGTGCATCGGTTGCTCTGCCTCCGATCACAACATTTCTGTTATTTATTGGCAATGTTGTTCCGTTTATGTATACGTAGCTACTATATACCGGTATATTTCCATCAAAGTTAAATGACTCTATACGGAACTGATATTTTGTTCCTGCCGATAACTTCTCAACTCTGTAAGTTATTGTATTATTATCAGCAATTCTTGCTATTCGTATCCATTTTCCACCTTTGTATTGTTCAATAATATATCCTGATGCACTTTTGTTCTTAGCCCAGTTTATTCTCAGTGCATCCGTTGCTCGACCACCTATCACTACATTATTGTTATACATCGGAAGAGTCATTCCTTTAACAGTAACATATCCACTGTATATGGCAGTATTACCATCAAAGTTAAATGACATTATACGAAAATTGTAGCTTGTTCCTGCTGATAATTTTTCAACCCTGTATGTTGTGGTATTTTTATCAGCAATCCTTGCTATTCGTACCCACTTTCCATCTTTTTGCTGCTCTATGATATATCCTGCTGCACTTTCATTTTTACTCCAATTAATTCTTAATGCATCAGTTGCCCTGCCACCAATCACAACATTAGTATTCTTGGTAGGCAAAGTAGTTCCACTTACCAGAACATAATCACTATATAGCGGTACCTTTCCCAAAAACATGAACGTTTTTATTCTAAATTGATATTTTTTTCCTGAAGTCAGTCCTTCAACCTTATAAGATATTGTTTTTCCATTCCCAATTCGTGCTATTCTCGTCCACTTTTCATCCTTAAACTGTTCTATAATGTATCCATCTGCATTATTCACCTTATTCCATTGTAACTGAAAAGTACTCTCTGTTGCATTTGAGCATAAGAATGAATCAACCTTATCAATAACACCTTCATCTCCCGGCACTATCGGTAACTCCCACTCCTCAGTGGGTTGTGCTGCATAAACCATATTATAATCAAACCCACATATACATACCAAAAATAATAAAATAAACAGTTTTTTCCTCATATTTTTCCTTACCCATTCCACATATTATCCTAGCTGCCATTTATCACAAGCAATTATAATGTACTACCTGTTACATATTGGGAACCACTATATAATGGTGTACTTCCATCAAAATCAAATGATCTGACTCTAAATACATATGCTGTATTACTTTTAAGTTTCTCAACCCTGTATGTCTGCGTATTTGCATCTGCTATTCTCGCTACCCTAATCCAATTTCCATTATCATACTTTTCTATTATGTAGCCTGATGCACCATTAACCTTATTCCAATTTACTCTCAGTGCATCCTTTGCAGTTCCACCTATACAAACACCTGTTGCAACAGCCGGATTGGTTCTTCCGTTTATGTATGCATAAGTACTATACAATGGTGTTTTTCCGCTAAAACTAAATGCTTCTATTCTAAACTTATATGTTGTAGATGCCTTTAGCCCTTCAACGCGATAAGTCTGTGTATTTGCATCTGCTATTCTCGCTATTCGGATCCACTTTCCGTTTTCATACTTCTCAATAATATATCCTGATGTGCCATTTACTTTATTCCAGTTGATCCTAAGTGCATCTGCTGCTCTTCCACCTATTTTTACCCCTGTTACATTAGATACCGTTACGGATGTATTAGATGCTGAATTTGTCTTTCCCGAAATATTCTGATATTCACTATATATCGGAACTGATCCATCAAAATCAAATGCCTTTATTCTAAAATTGTAAGTAGATGCAGACTTTAAATTTTCCACTCTGTATGTAGTTGTATTTGCATCGGCTATTCTTGCAATACGATTCCACTTTCCGTTTTCATATTTTTCTATGATATAACCGGAAGCACATATATTCTGACTCCAATTTATTCTTAATGCATCTTTTGCAGTTCCTCCAATCTTCACTCCTGTTACGGATTTCGGATTTGTTATCCCGGAAACATAAGCATAACTTCCATATACTTCATCTCCGTCATCTGTAGTGTATCCACAGACTCTGAAATTATATTGCCTAGAACTTTCCAAATTTTCAATTCTATATGTATTCGCTCCAGATATTTTAGCAATTCTGCTCCAATTACCATCTTTATACTGCTCTATTATATAACCTGATGCGCTACTGTTTGTATTCCAATTAATCCTAAGTGCATCTGACGCGCGTCCTGCCAGCTTCACCCCACTCATAGCAGAAACAGTTTTTTGTTCTTTGGTCACATTAACATATATCTTAATAGTTCCATATTCTACAGAAGTATTGTTTCCATCTACTACTGATACACTTATTACACCCGTTCCTGCACTTTCTGCAGTAATTACCATGTCATGCGACCATCCATTCCAGTCACCATCCCATTTTGCAGAAAAACCGCTTCCCGATGACTCTTTTGCCAACTTACAATTGTCAGGTATCTCTCCCTCCATTGTTAATGTAACCCTTTGACTTGTATTTCCCGGTATATTAAGATTAACTGAATATGTAGACGCTTTTAATGTTACATTTCCGGAATACTCAGCATTCCAGCTAACCTCACACGAAACATTAAGATCCCCTGTAACACTTACAATCCCTTTATACTGCCCGGTAGATCCCATATAGCTTCGATACCAATTATAGTCATTTCCATAAGTGCATGGATCAGACTTTGATCCATCAGGATATACAAAAACTTCACTTACACTATAATTAAGTCCACTATGATCTATATCTACTCTTTTTCCCGTATCTGTATCTAATATTTCATAGCATAAATAGTATGATTTTCCCTTATAAAAATGCTCCGGTACACTGCCCATATCAGTATCAGATATCCATACATGTAATCGATAATTAAGTGTATTCTGCTGTCTTTGCAAATATTGCATAGACGCACACCCATTAATTCCATTATAAGAAACATGCGCCCATGTTCCATCTGCTTTTGAAACATATACTACTGCACCTGATGGTATTGAACCAATTACTGCTCCACCATGCCCATCTCTGATATTTAATGTGGTTCTTGATGTACAAATGTAGTTTCCTGCATATGAAGTACTGCATGTATCATACGACTGAATTCCATTTGATACAAGCAAATAGCTAAACGAATATTTGCCCCATATCCTTGCCCCCTTTTGTATAGTGTTTCCCCATAATACACCATTCCTTCGTACCTTGGTACTTCCACTATAATTTCCATTTCCGTTACAATCCACGAACGTTATTGTATTTCCTGAAACTGCAGTTACAAAAACCGTATGACCCTGTCCACTTGTATTTCCATACTGTATCAGGTCACCGGGCTTTACACTGTAAATATCATAACTCCTTTGCCAGGTCGACGGCATTGTTCCAAACACATTATATCCCATCATATGTGCAAAACCAAAACACTGTGTTCCATTATCAAATTGTCCATTCCAAACACTATAATTAGGATATTGTGATTGTAATTGTGATAATTTTGCATCAAATTCTGACTGTGTTACTGCATATACTTTTTGAACATTGCTCAATTGTACCATCAATATGGAGATCATAATACATGCAATAATCTTAATCCACTTTTTTTCTCTTCTACACATTTGTTTCATAAAAAATCTCCCTCCTATCACCTATTTGTACTACCATTTACATATTTCGAATCACTGTATAACGGTGTATTTCCATCAAAATCAAACGCTCTGATTCTAAATACATATGCTGTATTCTTTTTAAGCTTCTCCACTCTGTAAGTCTTTGTATTTCCATCTGCTATTCTGGCTACTCTGTTCCAATTACCATTCTCATACTTTTCTATTATATATCCTGATGCCCCACTAACTTTATTCCAGTTAACTCTTAATGCATCTTTTGCAGTTCCACCTATACAAACACCTGTTACAGCCATCGGGGTCGTTCTTCCGTTAACGTATGTATAAGTACTGTATAATGGTGTACTTCCACTAAAGCCAAATGCTTTTATTCTAAACTTGTAAGTTGTAGATGCCTTAAGCCCTTCCACTCTATATGTCCGTGTTTTTACATCTGCAATTCTTGCAATCCTATTCCACTTCCCATTTTCATATTTCTCAATGATATACCCGGAGGCACCGCTTACTTTATTCCAATTTAGTCTGAGCGCATCGACTGCTCTACCTCCAATCTTCACTCCTGTTATTTTTGACGGATTCGTTTTTCCCGAAACATATGTATAACTTCCATATACAGGCGTTCCATTGTCAAAATTAAATCCTTGAATTCTAAACCTATAATCTGTAGAATTAGTAAGTTTTTCTATTCTATATGTCTTTGTATTCTTATCAGCAATTCGTGCTATACGACTCCAATTACCATTTTTGTATTGCTCTATGATATATCCCGATGCACTACTATTTATATTCCAATTAATGCGCAATGCATCATCTGCCCGACCGGCTAATTTTACTCCACTCATCGCGGAAACAGTCTTTTGTTCTTTAGTCACATTAACATATATCTTAATAGTTCCATATTTGACAGAAGCATTTTTTCCATCCACAACAGACACTATTATCACTCCGGAGCCAGACCCCTCTCCGGTAATAACCATATCATGCGACCAACCATTCCAATCGCCATCCCATTTTGCAGAAAATCCATTCCCAGATGAATCTTTCGACAATGCACAATTATCAGGTATCTCTCCCTCCATTGTTAATGTAACCCTTTGACTTATGTTTCCCGGTATATTAAGATTAACCGAATATGTAGATGCTTTTAACGTTACATTACCTGAATACTCAACTTTCCAACCAATTTCACAGGAAGTATTTATATCACCTGTAACAGTTACAATTCCTTTATACTGACCTGTTGCCCCCATATAGCTTCTATACCAATTGTAATCATTTCCGTAAGTACATGGATCAGACTTTGTTCCATCAGGATATCCAAATACTTCACTTACACTATAATTAAGTCCATCATGATCTATATCTACTCTTTTTCCTGTATCCATATCTAATATTTCATAGCATAAATAGTATGATTTTCCTTTATAAAAGTGCTCTGGTACACTTCCCATATCAGTATCGGATATCCATACATGTAACTGATAATTAAGAGTATCTTGTTTTTTCTTTAAGTACTGCATGGATGAGCATCCATTAATTCCATTATATGATACATGCGCCCATGTTCCATCCCCTTTTGAAACATATACAACCGCTCCTGATGGGATTGTTCCAATCACTGTACCACCATGTCCACTTCTTATATTTAAAGCTGAAGACGCAGTACAAACATAATCTCCTGCATATGAATCTGAACACGAACAATCATTGGTATTTCCATTGAGAAACAGTGCTGCCTCTGCTTTTCTTCTTCTAGTCAGTCCATCCAACACTACGCCACCCGACTTGTTCCAATTTGTAAATGCAGTTGTTATCTGATCGCTGTTATAATTTGATACCCCATTTATCAAATATGTTTTCAACTGAAAAGTATTGTAACTAACCCAAACATTTCCAACATTATATGTAAAACTTACCAAGGCATCAAATTGATTCTGATTAATTGTAATATTATATTTATTTAAAAATGTGTTTACATATCCTTCAAATCTTACAAGATCCGATTTAAGCATACTTTCAGCCTGTGCCTGAGTAATAGTCATCCCTGCATACACATCAGATCCATAATGACCATAGCCTATAGTATAATACTTTTCACTGCTTGTAACCTTATAAGCAGTCAATCTGCATCCCTCAAACTGTTTTATTAAATCCACTCCACTCTGACTTATTCCCATATTTGAAGTACGAAACAGATCTGTTCCATCAGATTCTTTTAGATTATCTCCCTCGCTTTTTACAGCTTCGTCGGAAGTAATATCCTTACCCGAACCGTTTTCATACATATCATACTCATAAGATTTTTTTTGTTCATCCGCATAAATCAATGAATTATATCCTCCAATAGTCGCAAAAATTATCAAAAATATTATTATAATCTTACTTTTTAGTTCACTCTTCATATTTTCCCCCTATTCAAAAATTACATATAGTTCTTTATACTCATTTATATTATGCAACTTTTTTCCCAATTTTACAAGTACATGTTATAGATTTCATATAATAAAACTGGATGCTACCTGTATAAATACAGGCAGCACCCATAAAATTAATTTGTCACACCACTTATATAACTATAGTTTCCATAAATAGCTGTTGAACCATCAAAGTCAAATGCTTTTATACGATACACATATGACGTCTTACTTTTCAATTTTTCTACACGATACGTAGTTGTCGAATTGGAGCCTATTCGAGCTATTCGTACCCATTTACCCTCACTGTATTGTTCAATAATATATCCTGAAACCTTTCTATTTTTATTCCAGTTTAAACGAAGAGCATCTTTTGCTGTTCCACCTATTTTAACCCCTGAAACAGCAGCAGGCAGTGTTGTGCCCGATATGTTTTTATAACCGCTATATAAAGCTGTATTTCCACTATACCCAAATGCCTTTATTCTAAACTGATAAGTTGTAGAATCTTTTAATCCCTCTACGCGATATGTGGTCGTAGCATTTGATGCAATACGAGCTATGCGTGTCCATGAGCCATTCTTATTCTGTTCAATAATATAACCTGATGCAGAATTATTTTTAGTCCAATTTAATCTCAAAGCATCTGTTGCTCTTCCCCCAATTTTAAAATCAGAAACAGTTGAAGGAGCCTTTGATGCTGCGGTTGTCGTTCCGGACACATTCTGATATGCACTATACAAAGGAGTATTACCATCAAAGCCATATGCCATAACTCGGAACTTATACGTTGTTCCTGCAGACAACTTTTCTACTCTATATGTTACTGTTGAATTAGACTCTATCTTTTTGATTCTCTTCCAACTACCATCTTTATACTGTTCAATAATATATCCGTTTGCGGAATTATTTTTGCTCCAATTGAGACGTAATGCATCCTTTGCTGTTCCACCAATCTTTAATCCGGAAACAGCACTCAGATTTGTTTTTCCGTTAACATATGCATACTTACCATATACAGGAGTATTGCCTGAATATACAAATGTCCTTACTCTGAACTTATATGTAGTAGATGGCAATAATTTTTCAACACGTAAAGTAGTTGTTGCATTACTACCCATCCTTGCAATTCTCTTCCAACTACCTCCGGAATACTGCTCAACAATATATCCCGATGCCTTTAAATCCTTATCCCAGTTAAGGCGTAATGCATCCACTGCACGACCACCTATTTTCAATCCTTTCATATCATTTGCAGTCACAGTTCCAGCCGGATCTTTCTTTAAGTACAAGGTTGAATATGTAATCCCATCATTTGTAACTGTAGAAGGTGCAGAACCATACGTCGCTCCATTAAATGCATTAACCGGTGTTGCCAAATATCCTCCACTTAATGATAAATTGCTATTTACCATAAACCATGTATAATTTCCATTATTAAAATATGGGCTATAATAATATTCCCATGAATAATCTGAATCATACTTTGCTTCAGGCTGGTAATTATCCCACTGATTTTCTTTTACATGACTGGTTTCATATCCATTTTCTGAGATAGTTGCCTCACTTTTATTATAATAACTATAATCTATATTTCCGGTACTATCATTATCAGCCCAGGTAGCATCAACTTCATACCATACACCATGAACATTAGAAAGATTCCATGCATGATCATAACTTGTTACTTCTATAGTATCTATTCCAACAGCATTCATTAACAGCTGAAATGTTGCAGCATAGCCAGCACAAACTGTCTTACCTTCATATACCAGGCTAAACGCCGACTGATCATATGTCCCATCCTCATATGTTGTATTAGCACAAATTAAGTCAAATGCATATTTTTCACGTTCTTCTACCAATGATGACGATTTTTTCTTTATCTGCTCTACCCAGTTGTCTATCTTATTACAAAAATAGGTAGTATATGCCGCCCTCTGATGTCCACTATCAAATGGTGAATACACACCAATGCCTAACATATACCCTTGCGATGCATCACAATAGGAAACCGTGGATCTATTGGATAAAAAATAGAATTGTGGATGTGAAAGCTTAAACATATGTATAAAATTATATACTTTTTGAATATTCCAATTAGCAAAATACAAATTATCGGTTTGTATTTTACTATTACTTATATCTTTATCGTTCGTTGCATATGAAATACAAACCTGCTCCAGCTCATTCCAGGCACTCTTCTCTTGCGCAGTAAGCTTATTATAATAATAATTACTACCAAACTTCTTCCAATAAGCCGAATCTGTTGAGCTGTAAGTTGTAATAGAATCCTCTTGTTTCTGTTCCAAGAGCTCATTAAACTCCTCTTGAGATAATTTTATCTCCTCAGTTTCCATTTTCTGATAACCGGTTCTATCAGAAGCCTTAGCATAATCTGTGTTTTCCAAACTGTGTTTAACAGAAACATCATTGCCCTCAGCAAAAACACTGATATTGGAAGAAAAAAGCATCATAACCGATAAAGTAACCGCAATAAATCTTTTCTTCATTAGTACCTCTCCTTAAACATCTCTTCTAACTATAAATGCGCCATTTATTCACTTAAAACACTGTTAATCAGGCCTTTAGCATGCTCCACCTCATCCATATTCGGCTGCATAACCCAAACCTTTGTCTTTGGTGTAGAGTAAGTAGTACATGAATCCCCTGTACCTGTTACTGAATATGAGTCAATAGTATATTTCGTATTATCAACCAACTGTTTCTTTACTAAGGTATATATATCATCTGAAGCCATGTCAGTCTGGAATGTTCCCGCAATTCCATCTAATACATTTGAATAGTTATATAAAACATCCTTTGATGAAAGCTTATTGATCATAGCAATAATCACCTTCATCTGGTTCTGCCCACGTTGTATATCACCAGCAGCAAAAGCATGTCTCTCTCTTGCAAAAGCCAGAGCCTCAATGCCTGATAAGTGGTTTACACCTACGGTATAATGTTTAACCGGTTCAACTGTAAAATCTTTGTCCGAATAAACATCAATTCCCCCCATAGCATCTATGATATCTTCAAATCCACTAAAATTCATGCGGACATAGTAATTAATCTTCACACCATACAGATTTTCAAGTGCTCCAATCGAATTTTCTACTCCATAAAGTCCGGCATGTGTAAGCTTATCCTTCACACCATTGCTCTTTGGATGCTCTATATAATAATCTCTAGGAGTATTGATCAACTGAATATGCTTAGTCTTTGTATTCACAACAGCAAGAATATTTACATCACTTCTACTTCTGACAGATACATCTCCAAAAGTATCTATACCACTGATATATACTACAAACTGATTCAGATTTGTATTTTGTTCTTTATCTACTATTTCAATATAATTTGTTATTTCTGAAGAATAAATAATCTTAACTTTGTCCTCAAAATCCTCGTATCCTTCACCATCTTTGATAACATCAATATTGGCTTTATTTAAGATCATTGCCTTGATAGTCTGATTATATAAGGCATCAACCATAGCGAATTTATCATCAAAAGCATTATAATTTGCCGATCCACCCACGCTTTTATCAATCTCATCCATTACCTTTTTAGACGAATTAACATCATAATCATCAAGATATCCTATCAAAAGCTCTGAAAGATCTGTTATTTTTTCCACATCAGAATCAGCCAGAACTGCTATAACCATCTCCGTCTTTTCTTCTGTGCCCTTGTCTGTGACTATATCCACAGTCTTGTCCACTTTATTTATGGCGATAATTCCTATTATCATAGCGGCAATCAAAGCAATTGAAATAATGCTAGTAAGTATACCGGACCACAGTTTTCTTGCTGCTAATAAATCGAATAAAATAATAAGCACAACTACACCTATTGCAACTACAAGAAACTTTGTCGGCAAAATATTCATTTTTACTACTTTAGTCAACACAACAACCGATGTGACAAGAAAAGCCATGGCAATCAGCCACACTATATACTTAAATGAAAACTTCTTATCACTTTTTTCTTTCTTTACTTCTCTGATATTATTCTCTCTCATGGTGCCTCCTTCTAGTTCACATTAACCTGTAGATCAAATAACGAATTGATCATCTTAAGATAACATTCATCATGCTCTGCTGCAACAAGCATCGGGGCATACGCGTCACTACCTGATATATTATACATATATGAAAATTTTTCATTCTCGGCATTTCCAAAATGACATTGATACTGTTCAACAAAATCCAGTATTCCTTTTTGAATTTCCATGATTCCGGATTGATTTGCATCTAACCTGCCAAACCGGAATCCATATTTACCATCATCCATGCTAAAGCCCATAAACTGTGGAGTTGGTGACGATAACAGCAGCTCCCAATATACATTGTAATCCTTATTGAGATCATGTTGCTTCATAAGATTCCTGTTATGAGCAAATGAATACAAATATGATACAAGCTCTCCGCTCTGTAAAAATGAATCACTGGCATCAGTCTCCACATTGTGTACAGTATTAGTTCCGGCTATCACACCAATAACCTCACAATTTATATCCCACTCTTTTTCGAATAAATATCTCAAAGACATTGCACCGCTTCCTGCCCAGCCAATATCAATGACCGCAATTTTTTTCGAATCACCGATGAGCTTACCATAATACAACTTAGCTGCCTTGTGCTCATTTTCATAATGATGTAATACTCTTTCCCAATTACTTACAAGAAAACTCTTAATAACAGCCGCATTATCATTCGTAAGGTAATCGTTACCATTAACTTCATGACATTCTGCCAACATATCAGCAAGTTCCATCGAATCAAAAATCTTTTTAACAGTTATTTTCTGATTCACCTTATGGTAGAGAAATCTTCTAAAGAAATCATACCTATTTCCATTTGCCATGAGCTTTGTAGCTGCTTTCCTTGACCAATATGCATACTCCACAGCCTCATTAGGAAATAGCTTTTCATATACCTGTTTCAGTATATCCCCATCTCTAGAAAGAAACAATACTTTATCTATACAATTTTTTCTCACATAATCATGAATAAAACAGCAATATCCCATGGCAAAAATCCCACCATAAATATATCCATATTCATATTCACGAGAATATCCCGAAATACCATTATAAATATGGTTATTAACAATTCCTCTATAGGCTCCACCGATAATACTGCTTATCTCATTTGCTCTATAGTCTATCGAATGCTTATTTACATTCGGATAATAGCAGCTTGATATACCACGTCGCTTTGGAATCTTTACATCGCTGTGTTCATTATCCCCTACATGAATCATCTGCTCAGGTGCAATCTGCATTTCACTCAAGACAACATCATAAAGTCTGCCATCTGATTTACTCTTATCATATTCGCATGACACATAAAGCCTTTCAAATCCGGTATACCCATTACCGTGAAGAAGCTCCTCCAGAAAAGCTTTCGACAGATACATATCAGAAGTAATCACAACTCTCTTTCCTGATTTGATGAGTTTATCAAATACCTTCTTCATAAATGGATTTGCATAACAAAACTCCAGCTCATATTTGTGCTCTAATGCCATTCCATCATCCACTGATATATCTATCATTTCACTTAACTTAAGCCATATATCCCTAAAATTCACCTCATAAGTGCCGAATTCAGTATATTTTTCAATTCTTGCTGTATACTCAGCATCTTCTCTAATACGCTTAAAATCAAGAAGCCCGATTTCATTTCCCATGAGATAAAATAAATCCGTAGGTGCCGAAAAAGGTCTGAATATCAAGGTATCAAATATATCAAATGAAACAATATCATACTTCATTAATTCACTAACTACATCATCCACACTTTTTCCCTGCCTGAATCTGACCATTGATTCTGATTCAGTAAGCGGAAGTTTCTTATGTTTGCCCGAATTGCTAGCATTAACCTGCTTAGGATAATGTCCTATAGTAAAGAAGCATATTACATTAAGCAATATAAGATAGATCCATGACAATATATTTTTATATCCATGCGCTCTGTCATGATAATTATGATATTTTTGTCTTATTCCCGGATGACGATTCACCAGAAAATTATATACAGCTAATCTCATACATCACTGCTCCCACGTAATATAGTTGGAATTGTCATAATCAAAATCTTCAAATCCAAAATGATTGAATAATTCTCTATATATATCATATCCCATCTCAATTTTTCCAAAAAATCAGTATGGTAATCACCATGAACCTGCGCATATCCTGTAAGTCCGGCTTTCACAGTAGTTCTAAAATTATACTCAGGTATTTCTTTTAAAATATCTGCTATAAGTTCCGGTCTTTCCGGTCTCGGACCTACCAGACTCATATCACCTTTTAATATATTGACCAATTGCGGTAATTCATCAATCTTTGTTTTTCTTATGATATATCCTACTTTTGTTATACGATTATCCTTGTGCTTTGTTATGTATATTTTTCCATCTTCAATATGTTCTATCATACTCCTGAATTTCAGAATAGAAAAAATCTTTCCATCCTTGGTGCATCTGTCCTGCCTGTAAAAAACGCTTCCTCCATCCTCTATTTTTATTGCAATAGCAACAATAAGAAACAGCCAAGATGTAAGAATCAGTCCAATAATGGATATTACTATATCAAAAAAACGTTTTACTATAACAGCCTTTTTAGATATAGCAGGTCTTTGGCAATAAAAGCAAGGCTGATCGCTATCCTGTGTCAGATATGATGCTCTAAGCTGTATATCCGAAATCTTTGTAGACAAATATACATCTTTTCCCGCCTCAAAACAAGTCTTTAAAATATCGTTACGTTTTTCTGCCGTAACGTCATATATATATATAATTTCATTGCTCATTATCTCAGCAATCAATTTCTTTTCTGTTTCATCAATAGATATACAGTCATCAATAATGCGCATATCTTTTGGAGTTTCCTTTTCATATATATAAAGTATCTTTCCCTTATTTCCGGGATAAATACACTTATTCCAAAAAATACATAATGCAAAAATTGAAATCAGGTGCATAACCAACATAATAATGTATCCTATCCACCATTTTTCATCAGCAAACAGTATTCCAATTCCACGAGTTTTACCATGATCCAAATAATATGTATACAAAAAAACTCCCATTACAAAATCCGTTGCAATACACTTAAACAGAAGACTTAACTCTCTCTCATAATATAGATGTACAGTCCTGCCATGATTATTACATGTAATAATGTAAGTTAGAAAAATATATCCAAGCATCATAAGAGAACTTACTTTGTCGAACGGCACTGCAAGGAAAAATAATCCATATTCTATTACTAATACTATAAGGATAAGCAGGCTTGAAACCTGACATCCCGCTGAAATTTTAGATTTCATATCTTCTCTTGTATTTTCTTTCTACTAATCTCCAGGCAACTGCATTTTTAAGCTTATTGCCCTTCATCTTGCCCAATCGTTTATGGTATTTTTCAGGATTGATCCTATTTAGCCAATCCAAACCTTTTAAATAATCCGCCATTGCCCGAATCACATAATACTCTGTAATATAATCGTTTTTAATATGATGTAACGTAATAGTATCCTTCCATCTAATAAAAACTGATTTAGGATTATCATTCAAAGAATGTAGTGAATTAACAAATAACGGATTTCTTGTGTCATAATAATGCATTATTGGAGTCATACGCTTTTCAAATGTCTCATGCCACACATGTACTCCTTCAATTATGATTGGTGGCTTTCCACATCGAAGTCCATACTCGACATCATCACAATGGATAAAAAATGGAATGATATCATTGTCCTTCACAAAACTCATCGGAAAACAGCAAAACCACCAACCACCATACTCTGCTCCGGAACCATAATTAACTCTTCCGGGTATATAATTCTCTGAGGTAATCTGTCTCATGTACTCCACATGTTTCAAATTACCTCCATTCCATATTTCTGCAGCTGTATATTGAATATCCGGCCTGTCCATACAAAACATACGTCCTGCGACCGGATTATCAATATACTTTTCTGAAACCTTACTCAGGTAATCAAAGAGAATATAAAACGCTTCAATATCAAATTCCACATCATCATCCATAAATATAACATGTGAAAATGTACTGCTGTTTTTTCTGATTTCTTCCAATCCACGCTGAAAACCGCCCGAGCCTCCTGTATTTCTGTTATGAAATACATGTAAAAAAGTATCATTATGCTGTTTCAGCTCACAGCCATTGTCAACAACAAAAATCTGAAGCCTTCCGTAATACTTTTTCTCATTTTCTTGAAAAAACTTTGACTTTAAAAGCTTTGATATATTCTTCTCTACAAATTCATTTCTATGATATGTACATATATTAACAGCTATATTTATATCTCTCAAATTATACTCCTAAGCTAACTCTTTCTCACACATATCAAGTGCCGATGCAATAACCGCATCCATATCGTAATACTTGTACTCTCCGAGACGTCCACCAAAGATAACCTTCTCTTCTTTATCAGCCAAAGCCTTGTAATCAGCATATAGCTTACCATTTTTCTCATCATTTACAGGATAGTATGGCTCATCTCCCGGTTTCCACTCTGAGCTGTATTCCTTACTGATTATAGTCTTTGGAAGATCATTTCCATTCTCATCTTTTCCGAACTCAAACCATTTATGCTCGATAATACGTGTCCATGGAGTCTCTCTATCTGTATAGTTAACAGCAGCATTTCCCTGGAAGTTAGGCTTGTCAAGAATCTCATTCTCAAATCTTACTGATCTGTACTCAAGATTTCCAAGAGAATAATTAAAGTATGCATCAATTGCACCTGTATATATTACCTTATCTGCCATAGCATCATACTCAGCCTTCTTCTCCAGATAATCCTCATTGAGACGTACCTCAATACCCTCGAGAAGATTTTCTACCATCTTGGTATATCCACCTACCGGAATTCCCTGATAAAGAGCATTGAAATAGTTGTTGTCAAAAGTAAGACGAACCGGAAGTCTCTTAATGATAAATGCAGGAAGCTCCTTACAATCACGTCCCCACTGTTTCTCAGTATACCCCTTTACAAGCTTCTCATAGATATCTCTACCTACAAGTGATATAGCCTGCTCCTCGAGGTTCTGTGGCTCTCCCTTTATCTCTGCCTTCTGCTCCTCAATCTTTGCAGCGGCTTCCTCAGGAGTTACAACACCCCACATTTTATTAAATGTGTACATATTAAAAGGCATTGAATAAAGCTCACCTTTATAATTTGCAACCGGTGAATTTGTGAATCTGTTGAAATTTGCAAACTGTGTAATGTAGTTCCATACCTTTGTGTTGTTTGTATGGAAAATATGAGCTCCATACTTGTGGAAATTGATTCCCTCTACCTTCTCAGTATAAACATTTCCGGCAATATTCGGACGCTTGTCTATAACAAGCACACTCTTTCCTTTTTCCTTTGCCTCGTGTGCAAAAACTGCTCCATATAAACCAGAGCCTACTACTAAATAATCGTACTTCATAATATAATTCTCCTTTTTATTTTGTTGTTCCGGGTATCATAGCGAATCCACCGTATATGGCTGTTTTTCCATCATAACCGAATGCCTGTACCCTGAAAATATATGTTGACCCAGATTTTAAGCCAGATACACGATAAGTTGTAGTATTGTTATTACCAATTCTGGCAATTCTCACCCATGTACCATTCTTATACTGCTGGACAATATAACCACTTGCTTTACTGTCTTTATTCCAATTAACCCTCAAGGCATCCTTTGCTGTACCGCCAATTCTTATACCGGTTACTGTAGCCGGACTTGTCTTTCCGTTAATATACGCATAATTACCATATAATGCAGTTTTTCCATCAAATCCAAATGCCTGTACTCGAAACTTGTACGTTGTGGATGCACTTAACTTCTCAACACGATATGTAGTTGTGCTATTCTCACCAATTCTCGCTATACGTGTCCACTTTCCACCTTTATACTGCTCTACAATATATCCTGATGCCTTACTGTTCTTCGTCCAATTTAAACGAAGTGCATCTGCTGCATGTCCGCCAATTTTCAATCCTGATATCGTAGCAGGATTTGTAATTCCACTAATATTCTTATAAGAACTGTATGTGGCAGCATTGCCATTCAGCTTAAATGCTTTAACTCTAAAATTATACTTGGTAGAAGGACTTAATTTCTCTACTCTATATGTAACAGTACTGTTGCTTCCTATTCTTGCAATTCGAGTCCAGCTTCCACTCTTATATTGCTCAACAATATATCCATCTGCAGATGTATTCTTATTCCAGTTTAATCTAAGAGCATCACCAGCTCGTCCACCTATCTTTAGACCAGAAACAGCAGACACGGTTGATTGGGCTGGAGCCGGTTCATTTTTTGCAGTTACCTTTATATTGTATACCACTTCACTAACATCGTAAGCTTTAGGTGATACCTTTAAGTAATATGATCCAGCCACTAAATCCGTAGAAATAACTGATTTAATGTTAGTATCCCCACAATACACATCACCTTTGCTAACCTCTTCACGATCTGTATTGTATAATCTTACATCCCATCCATGAGATGTGTCCTTATCATACGCTTTACCAAAGTCTATACTAACTGTTCCATTCTTTTTTAAGGTAAACTTATAACAATCTTCATTCCAACTAGTTGTTGTGCCATAATATGTTGTATTAACATTCATTAGATTTGGCGTAGCCAAATCATCATTCAATTCCTTTTCCCACACCGCACTAGATGAAAAATTAATATTAAAATTATATGTTACACTAGTGTCATCATAGTCTATCGGCTTTATTAAAATATAATATGTACCTTTAGGTAAACCATATTCACATGTAGAATCAGTCTTTGAATTTCCGCAATTAAAAGTCCATTCTATATATTTTTCCTGCTCAGAATTATAAAGAATAACATTCCAACCATGATCTGCATTACTATCATACTCTTTTCCAAAGTCTATACGAATATGTCCAGCATTTGCCATTGAAAACTTGTAATAATCAATATCCGTTGAATCACTATTAGAAATAGAACCATAACATACACTATTTGTATTCACCTTAGTAGCTGTAGAGAACGAATTATTTGCTTCCTTTTCCCAAGAATTACTAGCAGAATACACAAGTGTAAAATTATACTTAGTATCTGTCCACTCCCATCTTATACCCTTTATCCTTAAATAATATGTTCCTGAAGCTAATCCCAATACACTTGAGCTATCAGTTTTTGAATTTCCACAACGAAATTCATCTCTCTTAATAATTTCCCAATTACTATTATAAACTTCAACCGTCCAGCCTCGATTACTATCTTCATATTCTTTTCCAAAATCTATGCGAACTGAACCAGCACTGCTTAATGTAAATTTATAATTATCCACTTCATCACTTTTAGATAACTCGCCATAATTTTTTTTATTTACAAAAATACTCTGACTAGCTGATTCAGAATCACTAGCATATGTTTTTACAGATGATTCTGTATTAATTTCTTCATCTTCAACACTATTTGATGGCATAATGTCTACTGAATTACCATCATTTAATTGTACTTCTACATCTTTAGCTTCACCAGTATTCTCCACATCTAACTGATTAGATGCTGTGTCCTTAATTTCAGAACCACCAATTATGTCATCCTGACTAATTGTTTCATCTGATATCAATTCTTCTGCGGATTTGTTTGATTCACTACTTTCTTCCGTGGATGTCACAGAATCTACTCCTGTAGATTCTGAATTTTCACTAAAGTCTGCAGCAAATGCTGAAAAGCTCCCTGACATTACTATTGCCAGGCTCAAAAGCGTTGCTATTATTTTTTTCTTCATAGTACTTTACCTCCAACAAATTAATATAAGACAATTACTGAATTGATATTTTCAAAGTTTTATAATCACTGTACAATACAGCACTACCATCAAAATAAAATGTTTTAGCTCTAAAATCATGTCCAAACTGTTCTTTTTTATTTTCAATTTTACAATTTCTTACTTTTTCATTACCAACTCTTGCAACTCTAATCCAATTAGCATCTATAAGTTCTTCTATAATTAATCCACTATAATGTATATTATCTTTTACACTCCATGAAAAAACTATATCCTTTTTATTTATTGATTCAACTTCAAATTTTTCAAGCCCACTAACCTTCAAAGATAATGCATTCTTTGCTGCTAATGAAAATTCCATTTTTTTAACATCGTCCATAAAATGCTCTCTTCTTAGAGAAGATTTCCAATCACGTTTATCTAAGAATGCTAGAACATTATATTTTTTAACATCTTCCAGTGATATTTCTTTTAAAGTATTGATTTTATCATTATCTATATTATTAACCAGTTCCTGACCTTTTTCATTATTAACAATAATTGCAGAAACCCCATACTTGTGTTCAACAGTAGAATCAAATCTATCTATTCCCCAACAATCGCCTATTGTTATATCTCCGTACCTTCTGTTTCCCTGATATTTGCACTGCATACATTGAGACGATAATCCAAGCGAACATGTATGATATACTTTTAAATACGAATCAGAATCAATACTTTCAACTAATTTGCTACCATCCTTCATCTCCATCAAAATAGATTTTGCATCCCAAACAGAATTCGTATCTTTCTTATATCTAAAATTATAATTTTTTATATTTCCTGAGGCATTCTTCTCGATAATATACTTATTGAATATATCAGCACTCGGACAGTTTGCACATAACAAATCTACCAGTATTAGATTAGAATATGGAATCTTTAAATATTTTTTTAACCCTACTACCTGACAAGGAGTTCCTGTAAACAATACTTTGGTTCCATTATTCAATTTTTCTTTAATTGTTTTATAAATATTTCCCATATAACTTTGGAAATATTTTGATTTTTGAAGTTTATACAAATCAGCTTTATTATCAATAATTATATGTTCTACTCTAAAATCATTTTTCCATGCAGCCCCCACTACTATGCCACCACTCTCTAACACAGTTTCTGCTAATGCAGTAAAGGCACCACCTGATGAACTTTCTTTTACAGTATTAAGATTTTTATGAATAAATGCATAAGAAACGGGCTCGTTACTGTTAAAATTTTTAGGTCTTTCTAATGCTGGACACACATCTATACATTTGCCACATTTTATACATTTATCTTCTGATACATATGACCTATATATTCCATCTTCATCGCCTTTAAGTTCAATAACACCTACAGGGCATTCAGAAACACATGCTCCACAACCAACACATTTGTCATATGATAAAACATCGTTTATAGATACTGACGCTTTTCCTTTTTTATTTGCAAATTCATTCTTTGGTCTTTTTACATTATCCTCTAGCCATTTTTTACCTTCACTTGCATTCTTGTCAATTACTGAATTAACATATCCATAATCAACTCGCTCTAAAAAATCTGTATATGACAAATTATCTATATCTTTGATATCTATCAGTCGATTTTCTAATCCACACATACCTAAAATTGACTTAAATCGTTCAATTCCTCTTTCATAATTTGCCACAACAATAAATGGTTTATTAAAAATCAGTGCAAAACACATTCCATGAAAACTATCTGTAATAACATATTCCGCCTCTTTAAAACCTTTTAATAAATCTGCTGCCCATATATTCGGCAGCGTATTATCCAAATTAAGTTTAGCTTTATTAACTTCATAATTCGCTGAGAAACCATCTAACGCGTTAATGGATTTAAGCTCTGTCTTTTCCGAAAAACTTTTAATCAATTTTCTCTTTTCAGCAGTAGGATCCAATATATAAGAGAATATATAATTTTCATTAAAATTCAATTTTGATTTTTCAGCTAAATCTTCCCATAGTTTTATAGGTGCAATTAAAACGGGTTCTAGCACATGTGTCGCGTTAATCCCATAATTTTTTTTCATATAATCTATAGCACTTTTTTCTCTAAGAGATATCGCATCATACCTATTCAGTAATTTCCTAATTTGAGCATAATACTCATCTTTCTCTTGTATAAGATTTCCAAAAGATGTCGAAAAACTAATTCTCTTTTTCTCATCTCTTGTGAATCCCAAATGAAAGAAATAATCATATCTTCTATCCTTTTTATTTGGATCATTATGCCAAATTTGATCCGACCCGGTCAAAAATGAATCACACATATCATTATATTCATTAACCCTTTCAAATGGCAAGCAATCTGAAAGTTCACTATCCTCATATACTGCTTCAAAAAACTTCTTCGCGTGAGGTTCAAAACCATTATTTGGTGTAACAATATTTAAAGGCTTTAATCCCATATTTTTAAGCAACGAAAATGTCGCATACCCATTCAATAATGAACCATAATTCCCCCAATACCAACATCCAACTATACCTACATCATATTTTGCCATTCTACTTACCTCTTATTTTTTATTTTTCGTGGAATACTCGTTAATTTCAAAGCTAATTTGTATGACTTTGATTTTCTTGTTTCTGACAATCTCCATGCAAAATCATCTCTCTCTGTTCTAAGCCTTTCTATTTCTTTTTGCATATTCTCGATTCTATCATTATATGTACGCACATCATCTATCACAAAATGATCATATAAAAACGTGTTTTCTTCTACTAATTCTGAAACATCCTTACCTGTTAGTACAACATTTTCAATCTTGCTCAAATTATATATTTGCTCAATTTGCTCATAATGCATCTGATTTGTGCATAATCCATTATGATTATCCCAAAACTCAGTTAAATCAGTTTTTCCTTCATAAATATCATAAAATTTATTTAAGAAATCATCTATGTTACCAGCTTTAAACCTAAAATTATCTGAATCTGATAATTCAGATGCTCCACCAGCATCACTAGACAAAATCGGAACACCAAATGATACCATTTCAATTGCCACTTGAGGTAAATTATCCTCCCATAAAACAGGTATAATTCCCAAATTCACTCCTGTTAAAATTCGATTTAAATCACCATGATTATATCCATGAATAATTTCTATATTATGAAATGATTTTAATTTTTCTCGTATCATTTCATCTTTTCCTTGTGTTGTAGTAGTTAACACCAAATCAATATTCATGGCGTACTCTTTTTTTACTTTTGCCAAAGAATCTAATAAAAATGGATATCCCTTTTCTTCGTAATCTAAATTCGATCCCAAATAAGCAATTTTTAAGTAATTGTCTCTATCGCAGTTTGATCTTCCCATTTGAAATTCTGCAACTCTAGTTCCAATATAACTAAGTATTAATTTTTTCTTATCAAATCCATTGTCTATCGCAATTTTCATAACTTTTTTAGATACACAAAGAATACTATCCATATTCTCATTCAATGTTTTTGTGGCACGTTTTTTAAATTCTATAAATTTTGAGGCATCTTTTTTTATATTAAGCCTATCAAAAGAAAAATAATCACTCCACTCATAGCGTTTTTCAACATCGAAATTACCATCATTATTTACTAATCCTCTGTTGATCATTTCCTGTGAATAATTTCTCATATTCGAACGATCTATACACTTATCACAATCATTAGCCGTACAATCTGGAACACAATTTACATGCTTAGCTCTGTTGAAGTAAAATCCAGTCATACACATAGGAACATAATTATGTATAGAGAATATAAATTTTGTATTATTAAACTCTTTCTTCAATTCCAAAATATCCAACGACAAACCTTCTATATTATTAAAATGTATTGCCTCAAACTGACCATATTTTGTTATAAATTTTCTAATTGTATCCTTTAATATTTCACTCTCAAATGCCACCTCTGGATTTCCAAATAACATATCCTGTGGTGCTGGAACTGGTGAATTAACAACTTCAAAAGTTTTACATCTATCACCAAATATATTTTTTATTTTACGAACATAACATTCTTTTTTGGAAATATCATATGCCCAGCCACTACTCAAAAAATAAACATCAACATCTGGTCTATTCTGTATGATTGTTTGAATTAAATTTCTACAATATACAGTAACCCCGCCACCTGCTCTATTTGGATTGTCAAATGGTACCCAATTATATATTAATACTTTTTTTCTATCTTCATATAAATTTTTTATAGGTGACCTGAATTTCAAAAATGTTTTCTTATCATAATCATTAAAATCATCTCTAATTACCATTGGATTTATTTTTTCTAACATTTCTCGTGCTTTACTATAAAAAAGTTGTTCTTTCCCCTCATAATTAGACTCTTCTATAGCCCCACGCAAATACATCAGAGCTCTTGCATAAGCTAATTTAAGTGTTTCCTCATCCTGACAATTATATCTTTTTAAAACATCTAAATTATCCTGCATTCTATCAAACGGAATATTGAAATCATAACCTTTAGATGAAGACCCTTCCACCTCTGTTCTATAGTTATAAAACGGACGTTTAGTCCAATATATACTCTTAGCACAACACATTGTTTCAAAAAAGAACGGATTATCTACCCATCCACCCCCTTTGGCTTCCTTAAATTTTATATTATTATCTTCAATTAAGCTACGTTTATAAATAGCAGACCAAATTGATGGATGTCCCCTTAAAATCTGCGGATACTCTTTGATAGTAAATGGCATGGCAAGTTCTGGCATATTATTTCTTTCCTCATTTACTACCTTAGTTATTTTTCCTGATTCATCTTCATAGCAATTCCAAAAATTACTTTTCACAATATCTATACTGCCATCATTACTATATAAATATAGTTTTTCAAACATATTTTTTTCTATGTAATCATCCGCTTCAACACATCCTATATATTCTCCTGTCGCAACAGAAAGTCCGGCATTCATAGAATGTCCATTTCCGCCATTAGGTTTATGTACAACTTTAAATCTGCTGTCCTTCTCTGCAAATTTATCCATAATTTCTGGTGAACTATCTGTAGATCCATCATCTACACATATAATCTCTATATCTCTTAAAGTTTGACTTTGGATACTTTCTAAACACTGTTTTAAGTATTTTTCCGCATTATAGATAGGCACAATTATTGATACCTTAACGTTTTGATTACTCATTTCTTTTTTCACTTCATTCTTCATCTCTTTTTCTCCTTAAACTTAATCTTATATTTTTTCAATTATATTTTGAACATTTTTTTTATAAATATAGGTTCCCAATGAATAACAAAAAACTGAACAAAAAAACAGTTTTGCCCACAGAGTTCCATTTGCTACCATTCCATCAATAACACATATTCTTGCTAGCGCTATTGATACATATACTGGATTTAGTGAAATTAACTGCTGCATTAATGGCGATAATCTTGAAGTATCATAAAATATTGCTGATGCATAAAATACAAATAACGTAAATATTTTGTAAAAATATGTAATATCAGCAAACGTCACATTAATTATAGCAAGAATTTTTCCTATACCTAAAATCATAACTATAAACATAATGATATTGGGCACAACTAAAAGCCATTCCCATTTAGGTTTCAACCCATAATACAATGCAACAATAACAAAAATTATAATAGAAAAACAAAAGTTAACAAATGCAACATATACTCTTTCTACTGGATATAAACTTCTCGAGATTGCTGAATTTATCAAAAAATTCTTATTGCCAGATAATGCAGTCAAACAACTTGTTGTACCCTCTCCAAACAAGGAATTAATCATTGTTCCAATTAATATATATATTGGGAAATACACAAAATCTTCATTTCCAAACATCTTTGTAAAAAGTAATGCCATTACCACCATATATATAAATGGATTTATAATCTGCCATAATTGCCCCAAAAATGCAGACGAATTATTTCTTTGCCTATCCCTTTTTGCCAGTAGCCTAACTACATAAATATTATGCTTAAGCTGTTCAAAATCTATTCTTCGGATATTCATTTTACAACCTCACCATAATTCTATTTATAAATAGTTTAAAAATAACCTTTCCCAACAAATACATTGCAACACTCCATATCAAAATCTCAATAACAAAATACATCTCTGGTTTATTGCCATATACCATACAATCTCTTGTAATCTTTATAAATGCGTATAAAGGATTATGAACTATGAAATTCTGTATTCCTTCTGATACCCAATCTATTGAGTAAAACATTGCGACAAAAAATCTTAAAATAAACACAATATTAGCATGTATATTCCTGATATCTGGAAATATTGTAAAAATAATAGCTAATACGTATGATGTTCCAGCTATAAATAAAAGAAAAAGTAAAAATACGACTGGCATATAAAATATATTAATCGTTAATCTTGCTCGATATACTAAAAGAACCAATATAAATGGTATAAACCCCAATAACGTATTAAAGAAAGCTGTCAGCACTCTTGATAATACTAATAATTCTCTTGGAAGTTTTGTTTTATATATAAAATCACGATTATCCTTGAGGCAAGTAAGTGATGTAGTCGTTGCTGTACTAAAACATTCAAACAATAAGAATCCAGCAAAATAATATGCCGGATACTTGTCTATACCCTTACTAAATACAAAAGAAAACATAAATACAACCAAAATCATTCTCAAAAGCGGATAAAAAATGCTCCAAAGTATTCCCATATAACTTCTGGCGTATTTACGCTTAAGCTCACGTTTTGTAAGCTCCCATAATGCAAACTTATATTCACTTATATATTCTTTTAATGATCTTCTATACATTTTGCTGTTTCCTATATGCTGCACAAACGGTCTTCGGATCTCCTACCATCTGAAGCTTTCCTTTCTCTATCCATACAACCTTTGAACAGTTATCAAGAATTGTTCCCATGCCATGACTTACCATCAGTACAGTTGAGCCTCCATGTATCATTTCCTTAACTCGTGCAAGACTCTTCTTTCTGAAAAATTCATCTCCTACAGAAAGCACCTCATCCAGTATAAGGATTTCAGCCGCATCTCCTGCTGTTGCTATTGCAAATCCAAGTCTGCTGACCATACCACTTGAGAAATTCTTCACTTTCTCATCTACGAAATCCTGCAATTCTGCAAAATCTATAATTTCATCAAAATGCTCATCTATAAATTTTTTACTGTATCCAATGATTGCACCATTGAGATATATATTTTCTCTAGCAGTAAGCTCCATATCAAATCCGGTTCCAAGTGTAAGAAGCTGAACTTTTCTTCTATCAACCACTACTTTACCACCTGATGGATTAAGAGCACCTGATACTATCCTGAGCATCGTACTCTTTCCCGAACCATTTGTTCCGATTATACCAACAACCTCGCCCTTATATACATCAAAACTAACATGATCCAAAGCATACAGCTCACGATAATTTATCTGATGCTTTAATTTCTGAATAAGGAAATCCTTCATTCCTGAAGCACTACTGTTAGAAATTTTAAACTTCATAGTTACATCCTGAACTGATATTATAGGTTCCTCGCCTTTTTCATTCAAGTGATTCTCTGTCTTCTCTACATCATCATTCTTGATCTGCTTTATATCATTACTTACAATGACCCTTTTCTTCTTAGAATTTTTCTTTTTGCGTCTTGCTCTGCCAACTTCACGCCCCCAAAAATAAACTAACACAATGAGTGCCAATCCCGTAATAATTGCAATTATCATTATGAATATCAATTTTCCGGTCATCGGCTTTGCGTCTGCAATATTTTCATCTACATTCCACAGTGTAAGCTTGTCTGCTTCAACCTTATAAAAGCCACTCTCTCCATCACTTCTAAGGGCATAGCATATATTCTGCTTTTTGATAACATCTTCTGTCAAGCCTTCCGGCCAGCTATCGCTGGCATATGGAGATGTATAATAATAAATAGTATTACCTGTATTATAGAAATTGCACTCATACAACTGTTTCTGCGAGTTACTGTAACTATATAAATGTGTCTCACCGTTAGAATCCACTAACGAAAGGAAAAATATATCTTGTGCTTCATTTGAATAAAACGTCACATCCATATCCCCAAGCTTTCCAGGAACAAGCACATATTTCCAGCTAACACTCTCAGGAACATACTGATTCGAGTCAACAACATAATAATCTGTATCATTAAGTTTAATTGAAGGTTCAAGATGTGGAATATCGGTCTCGAATGGTCCAACATATTCCGTCGGTTCTTCTGTTCGTGGTGTGCCTGTATCCTCTCCTTCTATTGTGATTCCTGCCTCATCCAGTTCAGTCATGTCAAACTGTTCTGTACTATTGGCATCGGAGGTATATATATATGCGTTCTTTACCTTTATGTAGGCATCACCACCACTTATCGTTTTGAATGAAAGCATATATTTTATCTGATCTGACACTCCAATTCCCTCGAGAGTTATCACACCGTTTGATTCCGATTCAGCACCTCCGGTATACTCCATCCGTGATTTATCATATTCCACTTCAACATGATAAGATCCCATTTTTGATTCTGTTTTCAGATATACACCTACCTGAAATTGTGAATTATCCCGTGCCTCGTAACTCTCTGAACCAAATGTAACACTACCCGTTGCAGCATAAACATCTGTAGGACAATATAATATTGTGATTACCATGCACATAATTGCAACTGCGTATACTATCTTGTTTAATACTATCTTTCTCATCTCATCCTCATTTGAATTCTTTTTCTTATATATACAAATTTCTTATATCGCTCTGCTGAACGCAGGCTTCTATCCACACTTTCCCCCAAGCGAACAATACTTCCCTCTATCCACGCACTTTCATGGATTTCTTTTTTTGATATGCCAAGCATTATAAGCATTTTAGGTATAAACCTCTGATTTACTATTTCCTCATGACTCAGCTCTGCTGCTACCTTTTTCAGATTTCCTTCCAACACATCATCCGAAAACAGCAGATCTCCGAACTCTTCCACTTCAGTTTTTGTCGGATGTGCCATAAGCGGTTTCAAAAGCTTTTCCACAAACCGAACATCACTTTGCTTATCATAGATATTTATTTGATTCAAATAATTCAATAACTGTCTTACGTTATCCTGTATTATCTCCTTATTTGGATTCTGCTCCATATCCATCTGTGGGATATATCTATCAGCTTCTTTACTGTATCCAATAGTCATCCCCTCCGGAGATGTAAATACAGCTTCAAACAAGCAATTGCTAAAATAAGATTTTCTATCCAGTCCTGTTTTCGGATTAAAGTAGAAACCATGATACATATCCGAAGCTTCCTCCTTCGGTATTTCATATAGTCCAAAGTAGAATCCGTCTATCCTGTCCTTTTGTGTCAGATGCCTGATTGTCTGCTGTAAAGTTCCAACCCATCCGCTGTCAACCAGACCATACTTTATATCATCTAATAACCCTTCCTGCCTTAAATATCCAATAGCATTAGGATATGCTATCTTTGAGTGCCTTTGTATGTAAGCAAGAAGTTTACGATTATCTGCAAATTTACTTTTTAAAATCATGATTTCCTGATAGTTTAACATTCTATCAAGCTCATTGTCCATCTCACATTCTTTTGCCACATCATGGATTTCTTCATCCGTCAACGCTGCACGCTTCATGATACGTCTAAATGTCACATCTATTCCGCCTATAAAGATTCTATCCAGGCACTTTTCGCCCAGCATGGCATACTCCGGCACTCTCATAGAATACCTCGACACATTAAGATATCGTATCTCTATATCTATATTCATTTTTCGACACAAGTCTTTAGCCACCAAAAACATCTGATAGCCATCTCTTGACAGGAAATACAGTCTTTTTATGCCTTGCTGTTGAGTCTGCCCGATAACCCATATCACAAACTCTATCATTACAGGTATCATTGCTGTATTATACAGGCTATTCTCTTTTTGTTTCTGAAAAGCATCTCTGTATATAGACCTGCTATTTATTATTTGCCTGTAATAATCAATTCGCTCTCTAATTCTTTCTTCCATGGTTTCTTTCGTGTTTTCATTCTTTTTAATATGTAAATCATTTCTCTGGGTACCAGACATGCTATAATCGGTCTGAACACATATACCCATCCGGTCGGAAACAGAACATGGAGCTTATTAAAGTTCTCAAATCTGACCTTTGCCTCATTTATACCGCGTTTAAAATCACGTCTTCTATATGAATCACTATCCTCGCGATATGTAAAAAGTGTTTCCTGTATATTGTATCCTCTTTTTCCCATCTGCCTGAGTCTCATAAATATCTCATAGTCCTCACACAATAATGTTTCTTCAGATACCTTATATCCATCAGTTTCTTCAAATAGAGAAGCTCTGTACATAACGGTAGGATGTATATATGGTGAATACTTCAGGTAATCTTTCTCTGCCGGTGCCTCCGGCATTTCTCTTGTTCCCCATATTCCATTTTCATCCAGAAGTCTTGCATTACATCCACACCAGCTATACTGTGGATTCTTTTCTAGGAAATCGTACTGCACTTTCAATCTGTTTGGATCTGATATATCATCGGCATCCATCCTGGCTATATACTTGCCTCTTGCCTGCTCTATACACGCATTAAGTGAAAATGCAAGCCCATGATTCTTTTCCTGCCCGATTAATACTATTCTTGGATCTATTTTTTTGATTTTTTCTAAGATTAAAGCGGCATCCGGCTGTGATCCATCATCATATATTATGAATTCAAAATCCTTAAAGGTCTGATTAAGTATAGAGTCAACAGCTTCTCTCAGGACTTTCTCATCATTTTGATTGTACACACCCATTATCACCGATATAGACACATCATATTTACTCATAAACCAATTTCCCTATACACCTGATTCATTATCAGGTTAGTGCGCTCTTTAGAAAACCATTGTACCTTTTTTATTCCCTTTTCAACCATAATTTCAGCCAAATCAGGATTATCTTTTATCTTTTTAATATAATAGGCAAAGCTGTCTATATCATCAGGGTCGCATGCAAATGCATTGTCCCCATGATTGACATATTCTCTTGTTCCTCTGTTGTCACCTACTATAAGAGGTACTCCACATGCCATAGCTTCAAGAGCCGCCATCCCAAGTCCCTCTCTTACTGAAGGGAAAACAAAGCAATCTGCATCTTTCAGTACTTCACGTGTGTCATTAACATATCCACACAAGTGAACCTGATTCTCTAATTGATTTTCAGTAATCATATTTTCCAGCTCAGCTTTTGCTTTGCCTTTTCCATATATGTAATATTGTATATTTTTATCATTCAATTGCTTAATGGCTTTTATAACTACTCTGTGATTCTTATTTCGATTAAGTTCGCCTACTGACACTATTCTGAAACAATTATCATCTCTCTTATAGCCTGTCCGAGGAGTAAATTTCTTAAGATCAATTCCCACTCCCGGGATTTGTGCGTAATCTTTTACATGCATTTTCTTTGCCATTTCAAAATCTGCATGATTTATTGTAATCAGACAATCTGTATATTTTGCCAGAACTTTCTCTACAGGATAATATATGAGCCAGTTCTTAACAGGTGCTCCTGTATAAAAATGAAATCCATGTGCAGTGTAAATTACCTTGCAGCCGGTTTTCTTTCCTGCCAATCGACCAAGAACTCCACCTACCGGTGTATGACAATGAATAAGCTCTATTTTCTCTTCTTTTATAATTCTTATTATATCCCTAAGGCTTTTGTTTAAAGCCACGATATTATAAGGATTTTTGTCTATTTCAACCTGATGAAGCCTGATTCCATTATCGATGTATTCCTTCTTATCAAACTCATAAATCCTATTTTCAAAATTTGATGCGTAATGTACTTCAAAACCAAGTTGCTGCATGATGTGAACATCATCCATCTCAAATCTGGACACAAACCCACCTATCGTTGTGATTATAAGTGATTTTCTCATTATAACTATTCTCCATCTAACGACTCTTCACTCTCCGAGGAATTATCAGACTCTGTCGGTGGAGTAACCGGATTGTCCGGCTCTGTCGGTGTAACAGATGTATCCGGCTCTGTCGGTGTAACAGGGGCATCCGGCTCTGTCGGTGTAACAGGGGCATCCGGCTCTGTTGGTGTTATAGGGGTATCCGGCTTCGTTGGTGTAACAGGGGTATCCGGCTTCGTTGGTGTTATTGTCCCATTTCCACTATTTGTATTCGAAGGTTTTTTCACGGTACTGCCTGTCCCACCACTATTTGTATTCGAGTTATTGCCATTGGCTGTACCACGATGTCCTCTTGAATCGCTACCATCTTCTTCTACTGTTTCTTCTACAGAAGAGAGTTCATCTCGGTCTATACTATTAGATTTTATGTATGCAACCCTTCCGTTGTAATTAACCATTAGCCATTCATCTTTTTCAGTTTTTCCGACAGCTTTTACTTTAGTTCCCTTTTCTAAAGACCCCAACTGTGCTGAGTTCTTATCCGGCTTAACGTAAACCACTGTGTTTTTTATTAATTTAACCGACTGCTCTGTCAAATTTCCAAGCACCTTATTTGAAAAGCTAAAAGCTTCCTCTGCCTCTGTCTGCTGTGTTCCGGTAGTTCCTGATTCAACAGAATATCCCTTCGAAACATACTCAGTAACTGTCTCAGTTGTATCCTCTACGGCTCCACATGCTCCTGTTATAAGTGCAATTCCAAGCATATGTAACAGAAAAAACCATTTTTTATTCATTTACACCTCTCTATCAACCTTACCAATTGCTTATTGTTGCATAGAAATCCTTTTACATTTATATCTTTAAAAATGATACATCATATATACAAAAAAGTCTACCCCCACCCGATTTTTTCAACGTTTTTCATATTTTTCAACATTTTCTGCCACTATTTTGTGCATAATAACACTTCAAACATATAATTGCATTATCTTCCTCTATATTTCCATTAACTTTGCCAATTAAATACACCCACAGACTAAATTAATACATAATCTGTGGGTGTTCATGCTTCTGTCTATTGTCATAATCATGATTATAATATATTTTTACCTGACTATTTTAATTTTTCAACAACCATATCCACATATTTCTGGCAGATTTCCTCGCTCTCTGCCTCAACCATGACACGGATAACAGGCTCTGTACCCGACTCACGCACGAGTATACGCCCTGTATCGCCAAGCTCTGCAGTAACATGGTCAATAGCCGCCTGAACCTCTGGATTTGCTAGTGCCTCAGCCTTGTCAGCCACACGCACATTCTGAAGCACCTGTGGGTAGATGTTAAGTCCCTCGCAGAGCTGGCTCATCTTCTGTTTTCTCGCCATCATGACCTCCATCATCTTAAGGCTGGTCAGGATACCATCACCTGTTGATGCATACTTAGAGAAGATGATATGTCCTGACTGCTCTCCGCCGATGCGGCAGCCGTTCTGCTGCATGTACTCGTATACATATTTATCACCTACTGCAGTCTTTGCATAGCCGATTCCAAGCTCATCAAGGGCCTTATAGAGTCCGAAGTTGGACATAACTGTTGTGACAACAGTATTGTTATCGAGCTTTCCTCTTTCTTTCATGTACTTTCCATAAATGTAAAGGATATGGTCTCCTGTGATTACATTTCCGAGCTCGTCTACACAGAGACATCTGTCAGCATCTCCATCGTATGCAAAGCCTACATCAAGACCATTGTCCACCACGTATTTCTGTAAGCCCTCGATATGTGTAGAGCCTGCATTATTGTTGATGTTTAGACCGTTTGGTTCATTGTTGATGACATAGCACTTTGCTCCTAGTGCCTCAAAAATAGACTTTGCCATGTTCCATGAGCTTCCGTTAGCGCAGTCAAGACCTACCTTCATGCCCTTGAATGAGTAGACACCAAGCGATATGAGGTATCCCATGTAACGGTTACGGCCTGCCACATAATCCACTGTACATCCGATTGCATCCTTATGTGCATAAGGCAACTCCTTCCACTCCTGACCAAACAGGCGGAGTTTACCATCTATATAGTCCTCAACAAGGAGAATTGTCTCCTCATCCATCTTCTCTCCATTGCTGTTGATAAGCTTGATTCCATTGTCATAGTATGGATTGTGGCTTGCTGAAATCATGATACCACAGTCAAAATCATCGGTTCTGGCTACATATGCCACTGATGGAGTTGTGGTAACATGTAATAGATATGCATCCGCTCCCGATGCTGTAAGTCCTGATACAAGGGAGTACTCAAACATGTAGCTTGAACGTCTTGTATCCTTACCTATTACTATCTTTGCCGGTTCGTCGAGCTGCTTCTGTTTCTTGAGTTCTCCGTAATACCAGCCTAAAAATCTGCCAATCTGATATGCATGCTCTGCTGTTAAATTGACATTAGCCTCTCCACGGAAGCCGTCTGTTCCAAAATATTTTCCCATTGTCGTCCCCTTGTGAATTTATTTTTATTTCATTATACACTTTTCGAATAAATTTGTGTAGAGGTTTTTGCAATAACTCCTCCTAAAAAAGCCCCCATCACGTTGGTAATAACATCCTCCACATCCATCACTCCACGCATCGTAATGTACTGCGCGATTTCTACTGACAGTGAAAGTACAAGTCCTATAAAAATCACCTCGCATATGCTGCATTTATTTCTTCTGATGACCGGCCAAAGTAAACCAAACGGCATAAACAATATAATATTCAGTATAACCTGATCCCACTCACTTTGTACTCCTGCTAAAAAGAGCCTTAAATCAAGTCCCAGCCTGCACCTGAACTCGTGACTTCCGAAAGGTGCCCGCGTAAATAGCGTAGTAGCATATAAAAAGCATATACAGACCACATAGCATATAATAGCTATAGCCTGATACAATTTCAATTTTTTCTTAATAATTCCATATATACAAAAAACCACGGTCAGACAAAGAATAATCATAAAAACACTTTTCTCAAAATCTGACCATGGTCTATTATGCATTTTGATTATATTAATGTAGTGTTCTATTTTTTCCATAATTATATTATATCATAAATATAGAGATACTACACCTAATTTATAATTTCGGATACTCAATTAATCAATCCTCAAAATCAGTATTTGTAAAATCATTGTTTGGCTCGCTTACTTTTTCAGAGAGTGCATTGCTGTACTCATCCACTACATCACTGGGTGTATAGTCTGCCTCACCATATAGGAATTGATGTACTCCCTTTGCCATATCCGCAAGAGTGCAAGGCACCTCTACCCAGGCCCCGTCAACTTTGCCACCATAAAACACCTGCGGATATGCTGTTGTATCGCTTATATTGTACTCTGAAAGGTTCTTGAATATGGTCAGTGCATCGTTAGCATCATAGTCTGTATTAATACTACCTATCATATCTGATATGAATTTGACCTTTTCAGCAGTGTCCAGTTTCTTTGCCGCCTCAAATACCTTAAATAATACTGTCCTCTGTCTCTCAGTTCTCTTATAGTCACCACCTGTTGTGTAGCGGATTCTCGTAAATGCGACTGTTTGTGTACCATCAAGTGTATATGTGCCGGGCTCTGTTATGTGTTCCGATTTAGTTCCTCTGACCCCATTGATTTCATCTATATATTCGTTGATAACATTGACCTCTGATGCATCAAGATCCTGACTTATTCCGCCAATCTCATCCACTATATCGCCAACTGAGTTAAAATTCAAAGTAACATAATGTTTGATATCAAGATCCAAATTCTTGTTTAGTGTATCTACAGCAAGCTCCGGACCGCCAAATGCATGTGCATGTGTAACTTTCTGATAGCCATGTCCCTCTATATTCATCATTGTATCTCTGAATACAGAGAGTATCCTGACCGTCTTAGCATCATGATCCACCCTGACTACCATGATAGAATCTGATCTGGTTCCTTTTCCAAGCTGATTCGAACGACTATCCACGCCAAAGATCGCGAAGTCCTCCGCGCCACCGGTCAACGTCTCATCATCTTTCTGTTCCTCACTATTATCCTGTTTTGTGACATTCTCAGTGCCAACTTTCACAGTACCTAAGCCTTTTTTGTCCCCCGTACCCACAGTTATCTTTATCAATATCGCAACTATGAGCACTATAAGTGCTATGAACATTATAAATACTATTGCTGTGATTACGTTCCTTTTCCTTTTCATCTGCACTATTCTCTGTCCGCATCTGCTCCGCTATCATCCGGTTCTGCCGGTTTTGAAACTTTAATTGTAACATATGATACATTGCTTGCATTATAGCTTCCTGTGGCCTTGGTGTATACTTTGTATGTCACCTGTCCCTCATTCTTTGCAACAATGTTACCATTGCTGTCAAGTGTTGCTACTGAGGCATCTCCTGATTCCACCTCTACTGTTGCACCTGTATCACTGCTTACTGATATGTTTATCTTCTTTATACCATTTATCTCCAATGATACGTCTGACTCACTCACATTGACAGAAGCATCTTTCTTTGCTGCCGGTTTTTGTGGTTGTTGCTGCTGCGCCGGCTTTTGCGGCTGTTGCTGCGCCGGCTTTTGTGGCTGTACCTGTGGCTGAGCTTTAGCATTAACTGTGACAGTAATGGTCTTGGTTCCTGCCCTATAGCCTGCTGTTGCCTCAGACTTTACTGTAATGGTGGCTGTTCCTACTCCAACAGGTGTCACATTTCCACTCTCATCAACTTTTGCCACCCACTCATTGTCACTGACATATGTGAGCTTGGCATTATCCTGTGCTGTCACTCCAAGATTAAAGCTGGCATCCCCCTCTGTCACACTGTAAGCATCCTGTCCTGTAAATGACTGTTCTTTGCCATCAACTGACGTTGCTCCACCATATACTATAACGGTCTCGCCCATTGACACATTAGCAAACAGCTTTTTCACCTCAGAATATGGCATATTAATACATCCATGACTTCCGCTGTACAGGTATATATTACCTCCAAATGTGCTCCTCCACGAAGCATCATGGAAGCCTATTCCTCCGTTAAACGGAACAAAGAAATTTACCCACGACTTGTATCCATCTCCCCTTAAGTATCTATCCTTGTCCATTGAGAATATGGAGTATACTCCTGTAGGTGTACCATGTCCTTTTGCTATACAGCCGGTAACACACTGGCTTGACACTACCTGCTTGCCATCCTTGTATACATATACCATCTGATTTGTCAAATCAACCTCACAGTAGTTGCCACCATATGTGACAAATTCACCTGTCTCTTCAACCTTTGCCTCACTATATACAGCCTCGACCGTTGTTGATTTTTTTCCATCTATAGCTTCATAAATTGATTCATAAAGCTTATTTCCATCTACGGTCTGACCAGATGATGCTACCGGTACATCTATTGTATCTCCACTTGTAGTCTTAAACTTACCTGTTTTCTTCTTTGAAACATCATGCTTTTGCGCCAGCTGTGTACAATATGTAGCCATATTTTCACCATCCAGCGATACTGTAAGACCATCATTACCCACTATAAGCCACTGTGCTATCTGTTCTTTAGCTACAGTCTCCGTAGCAGGCTCACCTGTAGCCGGATTAAAGTTGCATGTTACCGTGACATCAAGGTATGCATCAGCTTCCTTGAGTGCTTTCTTGACTGCATCACTATCCGCTGCCTTTTCGCCTTCTACGTAGCCTGTAGATGATTCAAGCTCTGCTTTCTTCTTCATTTCCTTTACAGCACTTGAAAGTTTGGTAGCTGCTTTATCATATATCGGAGCGTCTCCTGATACTCCATCCACTCCTTCAAACTGACCTGCATCAGCATTATAGGTGATGGTAGCACGATAAGGCACTACTGTCTTTATGTCAAATATTTCAGCATCTGATTTATCTGCCTGCTTTGTATCATCAGTATCATTATCTGTATTAGAAGTACTATCTGTCTGTGCCTCTGTCATGGCTGTGATATATGAATCAACGAGTGCATTTTGCATTTCATCACCCTTTTTCATGTTAAACAGTTTGACCTGCTTATCCGGCACTTTATTTCTATTTGCTGCATTGATGAGAGTCTGCATATCCGCCTTTTCATTATACTCAAGTCCGAGATCCTCTGCATTCATTTCAAACTCTGCATCATCAAGCTTTACTTTAATCTGGTATTTATCTATTGCCTTCTTGATAGCTTTCTTTGCTTCTTTCGCTGTCATGCCTCCTACATCCACTGATGAAAGCGTGTACTTATCCGGAAAGGTCTTATAATCCTTCTTGCCACAGCCTGCAAGCCCTAATGTTGTCAGCACCAAGGTAAATATAACAAGAAGCTTTACTTTTATCTCTTTCATATTCATCCTCTTCTCTACTATATTATTTCTCACAGCAAATTATTGTACCACTTTATTTATACACACTCAAGTGGCAATTTATTCGCACGCTTCATCCTGCTGCGAAGCTCAGTAAGACTGCCTATAGTCACTGTATACATATGCTCGCTCATATGCAAATGACTGCACACATCAAATATCATGTATTTCGCATGGCACATATCATACAGCCATGGATACTCTCCACGCAGCTTTCTATTCAGTTCTTTCACTCTTTTCCGGCCTGCTCTCTTATCAGAATTGATTATAAGAGCCACATGATAGTAGTCTGTGACACACTTTGTAAGTTTTTTAAGCCAATATCGCTCACCGCCCGCTGCGAATTTTTCCTTCAGGCTGTATCCCTGTGCCAGACGGATTATCACCTGTTCCAAATCCGGCAGACGTTTTATAAGGCTTTTGGTACTGACACTCTGATTGACATCTCCTATACGATAAACGTATAGTTCTCCATCATATATCCTAATCTTTTGTGCAAATGCAAGCGGTATAGTCGAATACTCCTGATCCTCATAGTATACTCCCTCTATAAGGCTGTATCCAAGCCGTCTGTAGAACTCTGTATTGTATAATACTCCATGGAATGTAAGGCCCCAGTATATATCATCCCAAAAGCTCATCATCTGCTCAAGATTGTATTGTTTAGACTCATCCGGACACCGCACATGCTTATGTTCTATCTGCTCCGTGCTTATATCATATGTGCGATGTGCATGTATAAACGCATCTGCATCATTTTTTTCAAGCATTTCCACTGTGTCTGACAATATGTCCGTATCTACCCAATCATCCGCATCTACCACCTGAAAGTATTTTCCCTCCGCTACCTGTATACCGGCATTTATGGCAGAACCATGTCCTCCATTTTTCTTACTAAGTACCCTAAACGTTCCAGGATATCTGCTAATGTATTTTTTAGCCACTTCAACACTATTATCAGGTGTTCCGTCGTCCACCACAATTACCTCGAGCTTGTCCATAAGCCCATCGTCAAGTATAAAGCTGCTCAAGCCTTTGTCAAGGAACTGTTCTGCTTTGTATGTGGGTACAATTATTGATAATACTTTCGTTTCCATCTCTTCTTTGGTTTCTTTCATGATTATTTTCTGATTAAGTGCACCATTGGTATAAACACCTTCTGATAGACTTTTTCATTCATATGAAGCTTATTTAACATCCTAAAAACCTTGTAGTTCTTTTCTATCAGACCATATATATATCCGTCTGCCGACTTTATCTCAGATGTAAATTTCTCCATCCTATCTCTCAGCATCTTTTTGTCCGGATTTTTTATAAGACACAGCTGATAGTAATCATCTATGAACTTTGCAGTCTTTATGCCCCATATTTGCTTACCTCCCGGTGCAAATTCTTCTGAATTACACCCTTCAGCAATCAATGTTCTGATAACCGTCTCATAGTGAGACAGCCTCTTAAGCGAGCTTTCCATAGATATGCTCTGGCTTACATCGCCTATCCTATACTGATATAACTGCTCATCATACACATATATGGTATCCGCATATGCCATCGGCACTGCAGCATATTCCTGATCCTCATAGAAAATGCGCTCTGCCAGTTTATGTGCAAGTCCTCTGTAAAATGCAGTGTTATATAATATGCCGTGAAATGTAAGTCCCCAGTATACATCATCAAAGTGTTTTGCTATCACCTGTGATGAATATGGACCTCCCAGATTTGGGATATCCACACTCTTATCATGCTTCGTTCCCGGAACAACAAGATGCGCCTCGTAAGGCATATCTCCTTTGGCTGCTTTCTGCAGATCGTAGGTAGTATAGCTCATCAACATAGCATCCATGACACGCGTATCCTGCTTTTCCTGTGCTGCCTCTAATACCTGCAATGTGGTAATTAACTTCTTTAGCGCAAGCGTATCTACCCAGTCATCTGCATCGACCACCTTTAAATACTTTCCTCTCACATGCTCCACGCCTGTGTTGATTGCAGAACCGTGTCCACCATTTGTTTTATTTACTATGACAAAGGTATCCGGATACCAGTCCACAAATTTCTGCGCCACTTCAACACTTTTGTCAGGTGTGCCGTCATTTACGACTATCACCTCAAGCTTATCGAGTATAGCCTTGTCAATATCTATTTCCTCAAAGCGGCCCTCCGTTGCCATTTTACAGTTGTGCTGTGCTGTCTGTGCATCTGTATCCCTGCATACCAGAAATGACGACAGCCCCTTATTCAGAAACTTTTCTGCATTATATGTTGGTATTATGATTGATAATATTTTACTCATTAACTGTTCTATCCGTCCTGATTACTATTATTAAAAAGAGTATTGCATACTCATTAACGCCTATTCATGAAATTAATTACCACGCAGTCTGCTATAGACCCATGCTGCCATCGGAAATATCTTAAAGCCTGTTTTTCTAAGCATCCAGACGCTCTTCCTGTTGCACGCCTGGTACACTCCCGGGTGCTCCTCACGCAGCATCTCGTCAAACTTCTTCATCTGCTCAACGTTCCTTGTATCATTGCCCTTTGCCAGAAATATCTGGTACTCATCATCGACTGCCTCGGCTATGCCGCGCTCAAGGTACTGCTTCTTGTAGGTCTGCAGATTGCCGTGCACGTTGTTGTACTCAAACAGTGCATCAAGCACCTTAAGGTGCTGGTCATGACGCTTGATCATCATCTTTATGTCCACGCTCTGGCCACTCCTTCCAAGTCTGTACTGATACAGCGGCAGTGGTGAAAACGTGATGCTTGTGCAGTATGGTATAGGGTAGAGTATATACTCCTGGTCCTCGTAGAAGCAGTGCTCATCCACACGAATATCATTCTTCTGCAATACATCAGTACGGATGGTCATGGAATGTATAGTGATCAGCGGGTCCATGACTGCCTCAGCAAAGCCCCACTCCCTGTTGTAGTGATAAGAGTTGGACACTGCCTTTCTGCGCTTTGTGACCTTCTTTGTCCTATCATCCACCAGGTTGAAGTCATTGGATATGACATCCGAGTGCGTGTGCTTCAAAAGCTGTATAAACTGTGGCAGAAGGCTCTTGTCCAGCCAGTCATCACCATCCACCACCTTGAAATACTTTCCTGTTGCGCGCGGTATCGCATAGTTGATGGTAGATCCATGGCCTCCGTTCTCCTTGGAGAGTACCTTGAAGCTGTATGGATATTTCTGCTCGTAGGTATGTGCCAGGCTGGCTGTGGAATCTGTGGAACCATCATCCACTATGAGTATCTCCAGACTTCTGAGCACAGACAAATCTATAAACGAGTCAAGACAGTTCTTTATATACTTTTCAACATTGTAAGCCGGAACGACTATGGTTAAAAGCTTCTCCATATATGTTTCTCCATGTATACCTGTTTCCTTGTGTACTACTCTCCGAGTCCATCCTTGATGTACTGTATAAGGTGTTCAAGCGCCTCGCTCTCATCCTCGCCATTGCAGATAAGCTCTATCTCATCGCCTGACTTTATGCATGCTCCAAGCACTGAAAGTACACTCTTTGCATTAGCTACATTTTTCTCGTCATATATAAATGTTACCTTTGATTTAAATTTCATTGCCTCTTTGCAGAGATTGCCGGCCGGACGTAAATGTAATCCGGTAGGATTCTTGATTATTATTTTTTGTGCTACCACTTTTATTACCTCTTTTCGGTTATATATCTATCAATGTGATGAACTGTCAGAGCCGTTATTTCCGGTGTTTCCTGACGATGTGCTGCCCGATGACGATGAACCGCCTGTGCCGGTGTCGCCTGATGTTGTACCGCCTGTTGTTGAGCCCGAGGCTGTTCCTGTACCATCAGTTCCCGTTGTGCCGCCTCCGTCACCTTCCCTTCCGATAACTATCTGAACCTTTATCTCGCCCCATGTGTACTTGGTCTCATCCAGATTTGGCTTTACCGTCACTGTATGTGTACCTGTACCAAGGCCTGTCACATCAATTTTACCCTTCAGTGTAGTTCCCGAAAGTGTATCTATATCAGACTTGGTGCCGCTTACTATGACACTACTCTTATCTGTTACAAATGTAAGCGTATATCCATCTTCCAGTCCGTCATATGTGATATTGGAGCTGTTCAGCGTCATGGTTGAAGTCGCATTTGTTTCAATCTTTATATCTATACTGAGCTTTGCCTTGGATGAGTTCACTATAAAAACTCCATCCGGCAGATATCCTGTCAGGTCAACAGATGTACTTATATCGTCTGTTGCACCCGATATATCGATTGGGCCCACATCTATAGATGTGATATTGTTCAATGCTTCTGCATTACCCTTGAGCATTACAGACTCCTCTGATAGTTCTACTCCGAGCACGCTCTTTCCTCCTGCCGGCGAGCCTGTCGTAGTACACTTGATAGGCACCTCCTTGGTACTTAGGACATCAACTGTCACTGCTATAGACTGATACTGGCTGTCCACATCAAGCTTTGATATATCTATCTCATCGCCATTATCATCAATCAGAGTGAGATCACCGCGATCAGTTATCTGATTATCTGATATTATGGTATTGTCATCGACCTTTATATTTACATTGGCCGATGCTATAGTTGAAACAATGGACTCAGGCCCTCCGATCTTTACTACCTTTGGATTTGCCTGTGGCTTGTTTCCCAGTGCTTTCGCACCTGAGAGACTTCCATCCAATGATACCTTTACCTCAAACTGCTTCTGCATATATTTTTCAACCGAAAGCGGGAGCATATGGTCTCCACCGTTGAAGGTAATCGAATGTCTGTACTTGGTGCATCCAATATCTACCTTTACGCTTGCCTTATTCGTATCATCCTTATCTACTATGATATTTGCAAGGTCGACATTTGCGTAAAAATCAGAATCATCAAGCTCGTTCAGATAGCTTCTCTTGCCTGATACCGAAAAGCTGATGGTCTTTTCCGAATCCTTGATGGTAGGCCATAGCCCCTTGTCAACAACCGAATCACGGCCTGTGACGGTGACTGTTGTGGTAAATGTCTTTGTCTTGACCGGGTCATTGAGATTGTAGACCACAAGCCAGAGTATAAATGCAAATGCTATCGCAAGTATTTTAAAGCCTATATTATTTGTGAAGGTTTTTAGAAGCTTCTTTCCCATTCTTAAACCTCCTTTTAATTAATTCAAATTTACCCGGCTCCCTATGTCTGTTCTGCAGAAGCTTAAGCTGTGTGCGTAGATGATCGGCATCTATATCGTGCTCAATCTGCCCCTTGTATGCTGTAGAAACTGATCCTGTCTCCTCTGAAACTATGATAGTAAGCGAATCACTTACCTCGCTGACTCCGACCGCTGCACGGTGTCTGGTTCCCAAATCCTTCGAGAGTGACAGGCTGTCTGATAGCGGAAGGTAACATGTAGCTGACACCACACGGTTGCCACGCACGATAACCGCTCCGTCATGAAGCGGTGTATTTTTCTCAAAAATATTGATGAGGAGCTGACTTGTAAGTATGGCATCCACATCTATTCCTGTTCTGATATACTCTCCCAGATTTATCTCATCCTCCATGACTATTAGCGCTCCTGTCTTTACTCTGCCCATCGCAAAGCATGCACGCACCAGCTCATCAATTGTCTTGTCGGAGAATTTCTCAATTTCGCCTCTGCCGGTATTAAAAAAATCACCCAAAAAGGTCTTTCCACCAATATTCTCCAAGGCATTTCGAAGCTCAGGCTGAAAAATAACAACAAGTGCCACGAGACCTATATTAAAGAGTTTCTCAGCAAGCCACAGTATTGTATCCATCTGGAACAATGCTGCAACAAGCACAAACAACAGTATGATAATAAGGCCCTTGAACAGATTCCATGCCCTCGTGGTCTTTATCCACAAAAGTATATGATAGAAGAGCACTGAAATAATAAGTATCTCTATAATGTCTATCACACCGATTTTGATGCCCGGCACATTTGTGAATGTAAGGAACTGATCCTTGAAGCGTATCAATACACCACTCACATTATCCATAGCGCCCTCCTTTCTCTTATACTATGTAACTATTTGTCATCCTCAAATATATTTTCGTCTATTTCGAGATCTTTTGCAATAGCCTCTTTGCTGATATTTTCCTGATTATGTCTCTGAATCTTCTTTCCAAGGCTTCCTGTATTGCCAAAGTGCTTTACAACCTTTTCCTCCTTGGCAATCATCTTCTTTGGAACTGCCTTGACGTAATAATAATATTCATCATCCTCAAACTGTACATTTTCTGTACGTGCATAGTCAAGATTCATAAATATAAACTGTATGACAACACCTGCAAAAATAGCTGCTACAGTGCTGAGCACAAGCCAGATTATCTTCTCCGGCAGTCCGAGCACCAGATAAGCAACAACAAGTGCAACCAACTGTACGAGTCCTCCTGCTATGGTAGCAACAGTCCATGAATTGTTGATTTTCAATCGTCTGACCTGATACACCACCAGTGTGGTGATAACAAAGATTGCCATAACTATAAACATCTCTTTGTTGTCAAGAAGCTGTCCCATTGTCACATTGAGCTTTGTAGTGCTCTGCCCCTTTTTATCTACCACCTCTGCAAGCGCTGATGCATTCTGTCTGATTCCGTCAAGGAAATAGTACAACAGTGTGCCACATATTATTGCAACAACCGAATAAGCTCTTCTTAAAAGACCTGCTGCAACCGGCATAACAGATGGTATGTGAAGCTGAAAGCATATAGGTGTGAGTATCACAAGCATGCCATCCTTCGGTGCAAAACGAAAATAGACAAAATACAGTACTAAAAAAAGTACAAATGTGATAGCAAAAACCTCTATGGACAGCGCATACATATCTAAAAGTATCATAATCGAAGCAATCCAGAGTATTGCATTCACCGGAAGCAGTGCACACACAAGCGCTAAAAGCAGTGCCACAAGCATCGAGCTTATTTTCGCCATATAGCCGATATTCAAATCTATTGTTATAAATGCGATAAATGCAACGGCAAATCTCACAACCGGAAGTATAAAGTGCTCATACTCACCGCAAAATTTGACTGCCTTATCCTTAATTTCCAGTAACTTGTTCATAAAGCCTCCCTAACGCTTAATCTTTTCCTCACGGGAATATATTCTGCCCACTGCCTTCAGGTGATTTGCGTATTTGCGCACTTCTCTTCTGCCGACCTTATATCTTGCAGTATACACCACAATTGTGACAAAAATGTAAACCGCCATAAATGCAATATACAGTATGCCTATTGTGACACCCATTGCCTTA